>OLGH01001275.1_pt1 | contig 24693 bp, 18 predicted proteins | sample 1604851 | NCBI WGS metagenome assembly OLGH01 (sample SAMEA3888894, study PRJEB22519) | human gut metagenome | biome: human gut; feature: human-associated habitat; material: faeces | place: Denmark | collected 2010 | reverse complement strand
GCTTGTCGCGGGCGGCGGCACGGACTTTGTGGCCAGACACGCCCTCTTCCTGTTCCTCATGGACGATGACCCAGCCCTTCGATGCAGCGAACTTGTGGCAAGCCTTTCGCTGCATGGGAAGGTCAGCTTCATGGTTGGAATTGAAATCCACCTGCTTATCGGTGGAAACGCGGTACAGGCAGCATACACGATTATTCGTCATAAATATTCTCACTTTCTTTCAGTGAGATGGATGATGATTCAGTTGTCAAAGAACATCTGGGAGCAGTTCCCTGGTTGACCCGAACACCGCTTCCATCCCCAGTATAGCGTATAACGTGTGTTTCGTCTATACCTTTCAGCTTGCTTTCTTCGTATAACTTGTGGCAAGCAGGATGTCGCGGACACGCTCAAAGGTTTCGGCGTTGGCTTCCTTGGCAAAGCTGAGGACGACTGGATAACCGTTGATCACCAGATACTGCTTATTGGGGTCGTTGTCCAAAGGGATGTTGGTTGCGAGCTGAGAAAATTTTTCTGTCATTGCATCACCGTTCCTTTATTTTTCTGTTTCTTTTCGATTTATCTGCCGATCATCCAATCAGTTCTTTCAATCGTTCCAGTTTTTCCTGTGCTGTTTCCTTGCGGAAGCTGACCCCGATGCAGGAGATGGGAACGCACATTTCTAACAGGCGGTCATGGATTCGGGCACGAGCGGTATCCTGCGGATGCCGGATCTCGTCCAGCGTCAGATTAGTGGTAACGATCAGGGGCTTCCGGCTGCGGTAGCGACTGTCTACAATGTTGTAGATTTGTTCCAGCGCATACTCTGTGCTGCGCTCCATCCCGAAATCGTCAATGATAAGCAAAGGATAGCGGCACAGCCTGTCCACGACCTCATTCCGCCCGGAAAAGCTGTTGTTCATCTCGTTCAGGATGTGCGCAAAGTTAGTCATGTGCACAGGCACTTCCTGCTCCATCAGAGCGTTTGCAATGCACCCGGCAAGGAAACTCTTACCGGTGCCAACACCGCCCCAGAACAGCAGCCCGATGTTCTCTGTGCGCATGGTTTGCCACTGTTCTACATAGCGGTGTGCATGGTACATCTGTGGGCTACGCCCATTGTCGTTTGCAAATGTCCAATCCTGCATCGCAGAATCCGAGAAGCCGTCTGCTTTCAGCCGCCGCACAAGGTCGAGATGCTTCTGCTCCTTAACAGCTGCTTCCTGCTGTTCCCGTTCGGCTTTATGACAGGCGCATTCTACCGGGTGCTTGTTCTTTCCCATCAGGACAAGACCTTTGGGAAAGAAGGCTTCTTTGGGTGTGTGGCACTTACCGCAACAGAGTAGACCGTCCTCATTGTGATAATCGGCGGTATTTTCGGGAATACTGAAAACGGATTGCCCCAGAACTTTTTCAATCGTCTTTATAGGCTTTCTCCTTCCGCAAAGGTGTAGTCCGGGATACCCGGTGCTTTTTTCTCTGCCTTCTGCCGCTTCGCCCAGATACGCAGCGTTGCGGCATGGTCGGCATACTTCTTGCCCGTGGACTGGATATAAGCGGACAACTGTTCGATCAGACCATCCAGCCCTGCAAAGTCAGCCTTGAGCCGCTTGTACTCCTTTTCCGTCAAAAAGACATTCTGGTATTCTCCCAATGAGAGATGAGCACTGTTTGCTCTTATCAGGTGGTTATCTTTTAGGTTGTTCTTATTACGTTGGTTAGGTGTGCATTTTTGCGCAACCATACTGTGCGTTTCTGCACAATCAGACTGCGCACTGGTGCTTACTGTGACTGCGCAATTCTGCACAGTGTGCGGAACCTTGAGCAGAATATGGCTGGGTTTGGAAAATCCGCTGCGTACTCGCTCGGCAAGGTCGGCTTTTTCCAGTTCTGAAAAAGAGCGTGTCACGCTGGAGATGCAGCATCCTAAATCTTTCGCCAGATGGGAAAGCGGATAGACTACATAAATGCGCCCCTGTGAATCGACCCAGTTGTTTTTCTGTGAGAGAGTGGCACGGTCGAGTAGGAGCGTGTAGAGCAATTTTGCGGTGTGGCTCAGATTGATGTCCAAAAGGAATCGGGCATACGGCAGATATTGCGGCAGTGGCATATTGACTTTCAAGTAGTCTGAAATAATCTTCACCTCCAATTTCTACGTCTTATCATGGTGCTTTAGGGGGCTGAGAATTGTAAGCGCAAGATTCGCCCATGTCGCCTCAAAACTCACTTTCGTGATTTTGGCCGACGGCGAACTTTCTGGAGATTTCACTCCCCAGTCCCTCGATGAAATCTGAAAATCTGCAATTTTCAGATTTTGGCTCCCCATAAAAATGGTGAGCAGCCGAGATGCAGGGCATCATCGGGGACGTGTGGGACTGCATCCCACACCCTGCACCGAACAACCATTCAACAGAGATTTGCGAATCCCTGCTGTCTGCTTGTCCGGTTTTTTGCTGTCGGTCTCTCCGCAAGCTATTCCTGCCCGATTCACTCCGGCGTTCTGGCTTTCCTTGGTGCGCTCTTGTCCTGGCGGCACTTCACCGGAAAGTTATATTGGCTTGCAGCCGACGATTCTGTTGTCAAGGAACACTGGTTTTCAATCTTAGAATTGGAGAAAGCCCGTTTCGCAAGGTACTTTCAAAATCTTTACAGATTTTTTGCTGTCTCACAAATAGGAATCCGCAAGGGCAGTTTCATATACAATTTTTTGAAATTTTCAAAATTTCATCCACCCACGAGGCGGGAGCATTGTGGCTGCGAGATGAATTTTCATCAAGCCAACCATCAGAAACGGACGGTTCTGTATGAGGGCATGGGGAGCAGAATCCCCATCAAGATGCCCGGTATGAAAAGCCCAAATGGGATTTTGAGTTACTCCGGGCGAATCTTGCCCTGATAAATGTGCAGGCAGTGATCTTCGGAGAAGTCAGCGTTAGCATTGAGATTGATGGTTTCCATCACTGTTCAAGCGGTCTTTTACGGTCTGAAGATACCGGCTGGCGCGGTCGATAAACACCAGCAGTTTCTCATTGTTCTTTGGTTCGGTAAGAATATCGGGGTATTCACGAAAACACATTTCCCACCGCCGCACAAAATCCTCCTGTGCGCCCTGAATCTCACACATCATGGCTTCGCCATCTGCCAAACGGCGAGGCGAATAGATACTCTTGACGACATCCTTGAGATTCTGTTTTTCTTCCTTGTTGAGTCCTTTCTTATGCCCCTGAATGTCTCGCTTGAAGGTCGTTATAAACTCATTGTCCTTTGAAGGCGAAGAATAAGAATCCGTGATACTGGAATTCCGTTCGGCTTTAGGCTTACGCAACTCTGCCACAACTTCGGGACGCTTTTTCTTTGGAATCTTTGCAATCGAGGAAATTTCACGGTCAGTTGCACGAATCTTTCCGCTCAGGATTTCTTCTTGCACACCGGGTACTGCTTCCTCCGCCGCTTCCACACCTTTTGCAAATTGTTCTGCACGGTAAACATAACTTTCAGATGTTCCATTCTCTGCTGCAACTTTTGAACGCGAACCATGCTTTTGGTGGTTTGGTTCATTTTGAACCAGACCACTTTCGGGTGCCAAGGTGTACTGATTGCCGTGAAACGATTTGATTTGCTTTTCCGCTTCTGCCTGCTTTCCAATCAGGAACTTTTTCTGCTCTGGGGTCAGATTACGCCGACCCAGCTGATTCTTGCAGATCCATGCCAGTGCTTCATAACGGTTAGAAAATTTTCTCTCGATGACTTCAAACGGAATAAATGGATATTTTTGAAGGACTTGATAGCGCGTGTGTCCGTCAACAATGTAGCCGTTCCAAGTGATGATCGGATTCAGCACACGCTCTTCCTTGAGGATGTTCATTTCCAGTTGGTGGGTTTCCTCAAACGACGGAGGGTTGATTTGATTCTGGAACTCCGGATCGATTTTAAGCTGGCTCAGTTTTGTCATAGGCAAACCATCCTTTCTGAAATGAAATAGAATATCATTGTTCTTACGCCGTTCTCTCTGCATGGTGTTCCTGCCCCCTTCCGGCGGCGTTTTCCGGCTCTCTCTTGCGAGGTCATCGCCGAGTATCCCATGCAGACGGTCATGTGGTTTTCAAGGTTCGATGAAGGCTCTGAAATTAGAATAACACATTCATAGAAGATTTTTTAGGAGGTCGTACCTCCGGTTTTTGATTATAAAAAAGCGGAAGTAGTGCTTCCGGTTTTCTGCTGCAAACCATTGAAAAAATTGTATCACATCGTAAATTTTATTATTAGGAACTGGTAGTTCCGATTTTTAAAAAATACGAAGTGAATTTCAAGGCAAAATCGGAACTATTGGTTCTGGTTTTGCGTATCAACGTAATTTCAAATTTTGGGTGCCGTTCTCCCTGCATGACTTTCCTGCCCCCTTCCGGCGGCGTTTTCCGGCTCTCCCTTGCGGGGTCATGGCCGGGTATCCCATGCAGACGGTCATGTGGTTTTCAAGGTTCAATTGGTGTCTTGCTGGTAACTTATCACACTTTCAAAAGATTTTTTAGGACCTGACAGGTCCGGTTTTGAGGGAGTAAACCGGACATAGTATGTCAGTATTCCATGGAAGTTTTTACGGAGTCCTATCGAGGCTGGTGTAAGCGCAAGAATTATAAGTTTCGTACCGCTACCGCTCATAAGATCTATATTATGGCGCAGGAATACGTGGCTACCCTTCCCAAGTGCGAAAGCACAAAGACTCTGATTGGACAAGCCTGCAAAAGTTTGAATGCCGTCTGTGAAGCCAGACACAACACGCAGCTTGAAATGCAGCGACTGGCTGCACTGCTTCCAGAATATGAAATCGTGATGCAAATGGAAGGTGCTGGGCCTGTTACTGGGCCGGCTCTTATGGCCGAGATTGGCGATGTCCGGCGATTCAAGAACAAGAAAGCCCTCGTTGCTTTTGCCGGAATTGACGCACCACCATTCCAGTCCGGTGCTTTTGAATCCAAATCACGCCATGTTTCCAAACGAGGATCACCGCATTTGAGACGGACAATATTCCTTGTCTCTAATATTATCCTGACGCTCTCAAACCCAGAGAATGCCGTTTTCTGCTTTATGGGAAAAATGCTCAGAGGGAAAACATTACTATGTCTATACTGTTGCAGGAAGCGCAAAGCTCTTGCGCATCTACTATGCTCGCGTGAACGAGTACCTTCGCTCTCAAGTAGCAGCGGTTGTTTATGAATGACATTTGACAGATTGCTACTATGGAGAATTTCAGCTGACAGGCTGCGCCGTCGGCTTATTAAAGTTGCCGGATGCTCACTGCACCCGGCAACCATTCTTTTTTCGATTCCGCTATTGACACAAGTTAGCAGGTTTGCAGCGGTTGCAAATGCGAAAATTTTTGTGCAGAAAAATAACCGCCAGCTTCAAGTTGAACTTGAAAGCTGACGGTCCTGATTGCAAAATGATTTTCAAATTTGGAAGGCACGTTGAGAGGCTTCATAGTATCCGCAAGCAGTGCAGACGTATATACATCTGCTTATTTTGCGTTGCAAAATACTTGTTGGGAATACCCAAACCCGCGAACTGCATCCTGTGAATGCAGGCTGAAGTACCGAAAGACTGTCAAAACAGACAAATTTCAACCGAACGATTTGGATAGAATGCGGCTGTTTGGAATTTCTATTTCATTGTTGGACTATTAGTGGTAATATTAGTCTATTATAATTGGATTCGATAAAGTGTATGAGGAGAACTATTATGGCATCACTAACACATGTATGTGTGTGGTCTTCTAAGGGCTGGACTCATATCACACCTGAAGAAGTCGCCCGTAGCCATCCGGGAGGATCGGTATCTGCACGCAGTGGCCTTTTTATGTGTGAATTGTGCGGACAATATGTACGATTTGTTGATGGTGATATCCAGACACCGCATTTTCGTCATAGTGCATATGAAGAAAGCAAAGATTGTCCGGAGCGCACATTTGGTCCGGGAGGAAACTATACCTATGTGGCTGGTGAACATGAACTTCCCATCCGAATTGTCAATATTACAAGCACGGGCTTTTCATTTGAGTTGGGACTGGTTGCGGTTCCAAGAGAACTTTTGAAAAAGCAGATGCGCAAGGAGCTTACAATTGTTCCATCTAACAAATCGATGACTCCATTTGTATATTCGTATGAACGCTTAAATAAGGACGTTCTTACATATGTTCCAATTGGAGATTGTCCCAGTGAGAAGTATACTGTCATATCATCTGATGAAATTGAAAGAACATATTGGCCGCGCATCACAAATGGTGTACGAGAGAGTGGCGCGATTTTTGATGCGGAAAGTGGAAAAATGCTTCCTGATGACGCTGACGTTATAGTAGGAAAAGAGTATTATTTGCTTTCAAGAGGCCGACTATATAATATTTATAATGGCGTTTCAATTAGACAACTTTTGAAAAGAAATATTTCTTGGTCAACATGGTACTTATTGCAAGTTACTGCAACGGACCTTACGGAGTCTGCAGCTAAATTCTTTTTGAACTATCATTGCCGTCTTACAAGTCAGCCGATTTCGATTCAACCAATTTGGCCGGTATATGTGCAATCACCGTATGTCATTCAAAACTCTGGGGAAACGACATGGTTTCTCGTTCAGGGACAAGGTGAAACGACGACAAAGACTTATCCTGCAGCAACAATGCTATACTATCCGTCTGACGGAGGTAAAGTTTGCTCGATTGAAGTTAATGAGCGACAGCAGCTGATTTCTACGGGCAGAGCGAAGGTACTGGAGTACACATATCTTTGGAAGAAACCACTGAATGAACGGGCAGAACAGCCGAAGGTGACAATTTCTGATATCGATGGAAATCCTGTACCAAGTGGATTGCAAAATAATATTCCGCAAAATCATATTATACGAGTGACTGCTCCATTTGATGGAACGATCCGACTTGAAAAGAATGGATTTGTAATTGAACAAATTTCATTGAAAGCAGAAATTTCCATTGAACTTGATGCAATTCAATATGGCGTCCGTGTTCTGATTTTACAGGGATTGGACATTGTTTGGAGTGCAGAGTATAAGAAAGAAAATTCCGAAGTCCTGAGTTCGGACGATACAGTGAACTTTCAGAATCTAGTTCATGCGCATGGGAGAAAGATACCGGTTTCGCATACGTTAGGGGCAACGGTCGGTTTACTAAAGAATTATCCTAAAACTCGAAAATGGATTTCTGAAAAAATACGAAGCGGATATATGGAAGAAGATGCCCTCGCATATTATAAAAATTTTATTGTGATGTTAAAGAGCAAGCGGTGAGGAGAATAATATGGATTATCTTAATAGATTATCGAAAACTGATGTTGAATCAATTTGTAAACTGATTGGTTCGAGGGACTTGAAGCAAAACTTTCAGACAAATTCAAACGGTTTTAGCCGTATTAAGCCAGGGTTTCGACCCAAGACAATTTCGGATGAGGAAGCAGTCACGCTTACGGTGCAAAATGTAACCACAAGATTTATTTCAAAGTTTTTGAATGAAAAAATACAGTCCTTGATGGACAAAATTATTGGCGAGCAGGCAAATTTGATAGCGAAAGGAATACCGTCTGACGATGCACACATCATTGCGCTTGCAAACAGCCCGTTTTATGATAATTTGGATTTATATTTTCGCTTAGAACAACCTGTCCGTTCTTCAGAGGAAATTGGCGCATTAAAAATTGCGATACGTATTGCAAAGAGAGCCCACAAACCCGATTCAGTAGAGGACGCTCCAACGGATCGGACAACAAAGCTGTTAAAGGAAGAACTTGAAGCGCAAAAGGAGTATGCGCGTAACAAGATTCAACAGGTTCAAGATTTACTGAAGGAAACCCAAGCAAGTTTGCAAGCAACGGCAGAAGATGCTACTCGGTTACGCGATGAAAAGGACGAGCTGAAAAATAAGTTGGATTTGAAGGAAAAAGAACTTACCAGATATCGTGCATTGGAGAAATACTCAATTAGTAACAGAATAGATACAACGGATGCAAAGTATCCTTTCAAGTCCCTTTGTAAGGTTTTCTGGGCAGACGGATATGTGCGTCTAAAGAGACTGTCGGATATCCATCATGATGAAATCACAGGAGATTATCTGGAAGAATTTCCGACACAAAGAGACTTGTTCAGCGATCAGAGATCAGGAACTTTTCAGGAAGGATATGTTGGTGTTTGGGATTGGCATGTGATTCCCAATAAAAAAGATCCAAGTAGGGACTTTATTGAAACCAGCTATAGTTCGTCTCAGCCAACGCAAATTATAATTTTTAAGGAATGTGATTCCGTTGAGAAAATCATAAAGAAGTTGACTGTGGGAGTGTCTGAAAAAATTTACTGTGATGGTGTTCTCTTTGCTTATTGGAATGGTAAAAAGTATGAAGGCATCTACTGCCATCCCAAAGATCTTGATATTAAAATTGATCGTATTTCATTAAAGCAGGATGTTTTCAGGCTTCCTGTTTTTGAGGTGTTTGCTTCAATGCTGTATCAGGCTGGAGATTGCCAAGTTTGTACGGCCTTGAATTTTGGAATGCCGACGAAAGTAGTAAATGTCAAAGATTCTATGGATGTTTTGAAGGCATTGCTGCGCAAACGGCTGACATGGGCGACATCCAAACAGCGGGGGATTACAAATGCAGCGCATCAGCAAATCACAGCGTATTTGCAAGAGTTGCCGAACAAGGATTTCGTGCAAGAGCTTGCGATGCGGTGTAATTGTACAGAGGATGAAGCGAATGAACGGATTCGAAAGTTTGTACAGAATGCGGACTCTTATCTTTCTGCTACAGATATTGAAGATGAAATGCTGAGCCGCATTATTCAGCAAAATTCCGAATTGGAGAAACGTTGTAAAGAACTATTGACAACCGAATGGGAAAAAGAAAATTCTGAAAAAATTCAAAAAGTAGAAAATGAATTGATGCAACGGAAAAATGCGGCAAAGGACGAAAGAATACGGGTGGAACAACTGACAGAAAAATATGAAGCAGTTGAGCAAAAACTGAAAGAATCAAATGAACAGCTGGAAGAACGTGAGCAGCTGGCTGCCGAGGTAGAACAAAAAGTAGCAGAAAAAATTGCAAAAGCACAAAAAGATGTGGCTGATTTTATTGCGGCACAAGCATTTCTGCCGCAGATCAATCGCATAGGTGAAAAACAGACGGTTTCAGTGACAGTATTTTCATCGTTTACTTCTGGTAAATCAATGGACGATAGAGTTGCTGTCCTAAAAAATTCAGACGATGTCATAGAGTATCTGGCAGATAATTTGAAGGAAGCAGGTGTTCAGGAAAGCTATACCAGAGGGCTCGCAGCTTATCTCTATTCGGCATACAGATATCGAACGCCGGTGTTGCTTGCAGGTCCGAATGGTTTGGCGATTGCACAAGCTTTCTCGACGACGCTGTTTAGTAGAACCGTTGCAATATTATCGTGTGTGGGAGATTATACGGAAAAGGTTTGTAAGGAATGCAAGGAATCTGAGGATAATGTGGTCGCAATTATGAATCCATTCTGTGCTGGGTGGACACAACAACTTCCGACGGCTGTTTTTGATTCTGGTAAATTCTTCTTTTTGCTGTCACCGTATGCAGAAGATTTGCAGGTGGAGCCGATGGGAATATCGAATTATGTGTTGCCGCTGATGACGGAGTTCTTGGTAGATAAAAAACCATCGTCGGTATTTGTTGGCAGCGAGCTCAGTCCGGATTTTGATAGACTTCCTATGCCGAAAGTACGGCCAATTCACAAGAATTTCTTGACAAGTCTCGGATATAGTACTTTGGCAAAGAAAAATCTTTGGAGCGTTTTTGCAAATATAGAATCCATACTGAAAGGTGAAACATCTGACACGGTTGGATACAGATATTTGTTTGGACTTTTACCTTTTGCAATTATTGCGGGAAAAGCAAACCTTTTGATGGAACAGCTTGAGAAAGATGAAAGTAAGCCTTCAAAGAATATTTGTACGATGATACATGAATATCTCGGTGGTGAAGAATGACACTGCAAAACAATTTGATTCCGATTATTGCAAAAGCATATAGGATTGAACGTGGAACAACAGAACCTGTTGAGCAATGGCGAATGCGTGTGATTTATAGTATGCTTGGGCAGATGGCATACGCATCTCTGTGGGATGTAGAAGAAAATGAACAACCTGTTTCAGTTGTCCATTTTAAATCCCGAATGAAAAAACTCATTGAAAGCTATTGTGACATATTCAATGATCTCCACAAATCTTTTGGCTATAATTACGAAAATCTGCTGGAGGAAATTTATACGATTCAACTTAATGGTGGGACGCTCTATCATACGTCATACCGACTGGCTCCGACCCAATATTCTTGTGCGAGTGCAGAGCAAATTTTGTTTACAAGAGGAATGGCTCCCGGAGAAAAACGATTTGTTAGTGGGCAGGGAACATATCTGCTTTCACAGGAAAAGCAATCCATGAACTCTCCGCAAAGAATGTTTCAACTTCCAGAAAAAACATTGATTGAAACATGGGAACACTTGATGAGAACTGCAAAGTGGAGCTTGTTTCATCAAAATGAATCTGTCGAATTTTTGCGGTTGGAACCGCCATTCAAATATGGATACTGGCAACGACAAAAGGAAGAAGATCACGAAGTATCTCTCATCCGTATGGGCATAAATGAAAATCGATTTTACTATCTTTATAAAGAAAAAGAGGGGAAATCTTTTGTTAGCCAACTCCCGACGTGGATGACGGATGGACATCGCTACCGTAGGGTGTCGAATGCTCTTTTGGCAGCAAAAGATTCCTTGCCGGTAGCAATTTATCATGAAGATGGTCCTATTGTTACACTTGCACTTCGATATCTGATGCCCGCAGAAGAATTGGATTTTATAAAGTTATACAGTTGGCCGACCTCCTACATTGAATTGCCGCACGATTTTAATCGGATTTTTGCGAAAGATGTGTTCTACGCAGTAAAGACAGCGTTAGAACCGATTGGATACCAATTTGTAAAGGAATGATAAAATGTCAAACGGAGCAAATTCGATTCATCAGAAGCTTCGCCATGATCTCGAAGACTATATCAAGGCACAGTATTTTGGAAAGTCACCACTTCTGCTATCAGCTGTGGAACAGCATTTGGATGACGAGGGACTTCTGTATCAAAAACCTTTTATTGAGTCATCACCGGCTTATAAAAGTGTAAAAAATGGCATTGCAAATGCACAAATCCCGGATTGGATGAAATCTTACTTTTCAAAACTCTCAGATGCGGGAATTGGTGTATATCCGAATCCATTCGTTCATCAAATTCAAGCACTTGAAGGAGCTGTGCAAGGGCGGGATTTGTTCGTTTCCACGGGTACTGGCTCTGGTAAGACAGAATGTTTTATGTGGCCGCTGATGGCAAAACTGGCAGCAGAAGCAAAAAATAGCCCGGATACATGGTCAATGCGAGGAGTTCGTGCGATTATTATGTATCCCATGAATGCGCTCGTTTCAGATCAGTTGAGTAGATTGCGGCAGCTGATTGGCGATCCGGACGGAAAATTTGTAAATATTTTCCGTTCTGTTTGCGGGGAAAGTATGCGCCGCCCTCAATTTGGAATGTATACGGGACGCACTCCTTATCCGGGCAATGATCCAGTGACCAGTGAAGACAGAAAGCTTGAAAAGACATTGGCTCGAATGTCGTTCCCTCAAAAAGAATCGGAAAAAGTCTTCTTTGAAGCATTACAGCATGAAGGAAAAATTCCGGCAAAAGCAAATATGCGCACTTTTTTGGAGGGATTACATAATGGACGACATATCCCAGATCCAGAAGATGCAGAGTTGATCACTCGATTTGAAATGCAGCAATGTTGCCCGGATATTCTCATTACAAACTATTCCATGCTGGAGTATATGCTTCTTCGTCCAAGAGAGGCTGGAATTTGGCAGAAAACAAAAGAATGGCTTGACGCAGATAAAAATAACAAATTACTCTTCGTGATTGATGAAGCGCATATGTACCGTGGCTCGTCAGGTGGAGAAGTTGCGCTTTTGATTCGGCGGTTGTTCCACAAACTTGGAATCACGAGAGAGCGAGTTCAATTCATCTTAACGACTGCCAGTATGCCAGATCGAGATCAAACAGATAAGGACTCTGTATATGAGTTTGCACATGAATTGACGGCAGCAGATGGTTCGATTCCGTTTTGCTATCTGACCGGCGAAAGAGAGCAGATTGATACAACAATCGCCAGAATGATTCCACTGGATAAATTTCAGTGTGCAAATACGTCTGCATTTGAAGGAAATGAGGAAGCCTGTCTTCAGGAATTGAACCGTTTTTGGAATGGAGTTGAGGGGACGAGTGCGCCATTTCAAAATCTGGCGGTAGCATGCCAGTGGATGTACGATAATTTGATTTTTTATAAGCCATTTCATGTGCTTATCTCAAAGTGCCGAGGAAATGCTGTATCGCTTGCGGAACTTGCTGAGGAAGCATTTCCGGACATTGAAGACGAACAAGCTCTAAATTATGTCAGTGTTCTTCTGGCAATTGCTCCGCTTGCGAAAAATCAGAAAGGTGCAATTTTGTTCCCGGCACGGATGCACATGCTGTTTAAGGGAATGAAAGGCGTTTACGCTTGTGCAAATGAAGGCTGCCCACATTCCCATACGGATGGAACACTTACGTTGGGAGAGATATTTTGGGCAGATGGACATTTAACGTGCCCACATTGCCACAGTGTTGTATATGAACTATATAATGACCGGCGTTGCGGAGCATTGTTCTATAAAGGCTATGTTCTGGATGATGCAATCGGAACACACCAGAGAACATATTTGTGGCATTATCCCGGTCAGGTGTTGGATTCGCAGATGAAGGAAGTTCATCTTTATTTGCCGCCTGAGGATTATGAACTTCCTGAAAAGCAGGGAAAGAATGCGATCCGGCCCTGTTATCTGGATATCAAGAATGGATTTATCAATTTCCGTGACGATTCAGATGCAGGAAGAACAGGATTTCGGAAACTGTATTACTGCAACTTTGAACAGAAAAATCGCCCGCGAATCTTGACATTTCCAACATGTCCGCATTGCAGACACTTGCTGTCGTCTTCGCAACTTACGTCTTTTAGTACACGTGGCAATCAGTCTTTTTACAACTTGATAAAAACACAATTTGAGCAGCAACCTGCCGTAAGTGGAAAAGATAATGATCCGGAACGTCTGCCAAATGAAGGACGAAAGGTTCTCTTGTTCTCGGATAGTCGGCAGCGTGCGGCAAAGCTGGCGCGTGATATGTCGGATTCCTCGGACATCATGGCGGCACGACAGCTTTTTGCATTGGCCATTTACAATATGGAACAATCCATAACAGAGCGTTCTATGAACGATCTTTATGATTATTTTTGCCTTGCAGCAGGACAGCATCATGTACAGATTTTTCATGAACCGGAACGTGAAAAATTTGGTGCAGACTGCAACATTGCATTGAGCAATTATGAGCGCAGCACTCGCCGAAATCGTGAGTATACACCTCGGTTTTCTATTGCAAATGCGCCGACACAGATGCAAAAAGATTTGCTTCGGCTGTTTTCTGGCGGTTATAATACGCTTTACGATTCTGCCACGAGCTGGATTGAGCCAACAGAGCAGGCACTATTTGATAGCATTGATGAACTTGAAGAAAATGGTATCTCCGTAGAAGATGAGGAGTTTCTTGAACTCTTTAATGCGTGGATGATTTCAGTGTGTGACGATGCGACTGCATTGGGACATACGATTCCGGATGAGGTGCGTTTGGAAGTACGTCGCAGTTATGATTTCTACGGATTGGCAAAGGAGTGGAATTTCACAAAGACCGTTCAGGGAATCATGGGGGGGACGGATGATTCCAATGACTTGAATGTCTGGCGGAGAGTTTTGAAGAATAACTTCCTAGATTCGGCACAACCGGATAATGGAAGGCTGTATGTTGATCTTCAACGGGTGAAGCCCCGATTTGATGCAAAACATAAATGGTATCGGTGTGAACAATGCTCTGAAATCACACCGTATCTCCTGCGAGGAAAGTGTCCGAGTTGTGGTTTTACAGGAACTCATGTATTGAACGAGAAAGAATATCAATCACTGGATTTTTGGAGAAAACCTGTTGTAGATGCGTTGAAAGGCAATAAAATCCATGTGATCGATACGGAAGAGCATACTGCACAACTTTCCCATAAGGATCAAAGGATGGATTTGTGGAGCCAAACAGAACACTATGAATTGAGATTTCAGGATTTGATTCAGGAAGGGGAAACGCCGATTGACATTCTTAGCAGTACAACCACGATGGAGGTCGGTATTGATATCGGCTCTCTGGTAGCAGTTGGGCTGAGAAATGTTCCACCTATGCGAGAAAATTATCAGCAGCGCGCAGGCCGTGCGGGTCGGCGAGGCGCAAGCCTTTCTACTATTGTAACCTTCTGTGAAGATGGACCGCACGATACTCTATATTTCAATAATCCGGTTCCGATGTTTCGTGGCGATCCAAGACGACCATGGATTGACATTCGGAGCGAAAAGTTATTGCAACGGCATTTGAATATGATTGCATTACAGGAGTTCCTTGCCTCAAAGCACTCAAGCTTGGACGAACTGCCTGCAGTGCTGTTTCTGGATGAAGTGCTGGATGAGTTTATGGATTTTTTACAGGACTTTAAGATACCACGAAAATCTGCACTCGTGCCAGCAAACGCTGTACTGGATATGGATGCTTTCAGAAATGAATTTGCTGAAAGCCTAAAGAACCTGAAAGAAAAGCGAAACGCGCATCCGGAGCAGTTTGAAGCAATACCGAACGCTTCGGCGAACAAACAGAAAACATTACTGGATGCACTTTATGAAGAAGGAATCATACCAACCTACTCTTTCCCTAAAAATGTGGTCAGTACATATATATCCGATATGAATGGAATCCTTCGTTATGAAGTGGATCGCGGATTGGATGTTGCAATTAGTGAATATGCACCGGGACGCTCAATCGTCGTGGATAAACAAACCTATCAGATAGGAGGATTGTATAGTCCCGGAAGTAATCGGGTATATGGTCAAGCAACGACACCCGCAAGGGCTTATATGGATGATGCAAACTATCTGAAGAATATTCTGACTTGCCCGGATTGCGGATGGTTTGGTCTTGCAGATGAGCGGCCAGATGCTTGTCCGTTCTGCGGAAATCGTGCATTGGAGGAAGGAAGGCAAATGCTCCGACCGTGGGGGTTTGCACCTAAAAATGCAGAGGCAGTACCGGATGCACAGCTGGAAGAGGAATATTCATCGGTTCAACCGCCGCTATATTCGACACTTCCGGATGCGGAGGACATTCAACCGATTTCCGGCTGCAAGAATATCCGGATGGCTTCTCGCACAAACCAGCGAATTATTATGGTGAATCAGGGACTTGGAAACAAGGGATTTATGGTATGCCCGGATTGCGGTGCAGCAATGCCGGGTGACAATGAAAAGACATTGGATGGAGTTTTACGACCCTATAAATCGAAATATGCCCGGAAACCGTGTAACCATAGAAATGCAAGAAATGTCAATATTGGATATGATTTCATCACGGATATGCTGGTATTGGAAATCAAGCTGGATGAACAGAAGATGGATATTCATCGAACGGATAATCCTTGGCTGACGAGGGCAGCTCAATCGCTGGCAGAAGCATTTCGTTTGGCGGCGAGCAAAGAGTTGGACATTGAGTTCACAGAACTTGTTACAGGATACCGAATCCGGACCAATAATGCCGGGGCGTTTGTGGATGTTTATCTATACGACAGTTTATCCAGCGGTGCAGGATATGCAGTCAGCGTAGCGGACAATATTGAAACGTTATTGAATCGAATCCGTGAGCTTTTGGCTTCTTGCGACTGCGGTAACGCTTGTCACAAGTGCTTAAAGCATTATCGAAATCAGTATGTACATGGTCTGCTTGATCGTTTTGCTGCATTAGAACTCCTCGATTGGGGAGTAAATGGAGAGCTGGCTGATTCATTAACAGTAGAGGGACAGAAAGCACTGCTGCTCCCGCTGGAATCGATTTTGCGAGTATCAGGATGCACGCTCCTTGTTACGAATAATGAAATTGTAGCGAAGCACCGAGGACGAGAAGTAAAACTTGTTGTATATCCGGCTATGTGGAAGGAACCACGTGAGGATGGAACGATTTATGTGAGTGACGCTTACATAAAGTATGCAAAGCCGTATGCAGTTCAGAAGATTTTGAATGTCTGATAAGATAATAGAACCCTATATTATGTAAAGTGTGCAGGAGAGTGTGCTAGATGACTGAACAGGAAAAGCTCCACCGCGCAAAACACTATATTGACAGCCTTGCCAATGGGGTGAATCCACTGGACGGAACGCTGATTCCAGAACAGGACATCGTGAATAACGTAAAGATTTCTCGATGCCTGTTCTTTGTATCCGATGTCCTGAGAAAACAGCTTGATGGTCATGAACCTAAAAAGGTGTCCGGGAAGGATAAGAAACAGTTTTACATTACGGAAGAGGAAAAGTTGCAATATATACCGTCCAAAACGCCGATTCCCGCTAGCGGAATCAGCTATAAAGTAAATGAGATTCTGGACGAAAAGAAAATGCGGAAAGTCTCCTATAGAACAATCACAGCGTGGTTAGTAAAAGTTGGACTTATGGAGGAGGAAGAAATATCGGCAGGGAAATGTCGCAAGGTTCCAACTGCCAGCGGTATTGCGATGGGAATCACTACTGAAATACGTACAGGAGTACGTGGAGAATATCCATGCGTGGTTTATGATGAAAATGCACAGGAATTCGTGATAGAAAATCTGAATACAATCATGAATCCGACGGATGATTGAAAAATCCCCAGTCTGTACCGATTTTAGTCGGTTTAGACTGGGGATTTACTCATTAGATCATCTTAAAATGCTTCAATGCTTCCACAATCGCATCCTCTTTATCCTTCGGACACTTGGGCTGCTTTGCATTCTCGTTTTTCGCTTTATGGTAATTCTCTCGCTCAATAATGCCGTGTTTCTGCTTCACCTGTGCGATATAGAGATTGGATACCTTTAACTGATGATGCTCCCGTACATAATCCCGAATCTCGTTGTAAGTTGCCTTGCTTTCCGCAGCAGTCACATCCGGTTCCTCCATGCTGACGTCCACTTCGATATGCCGCTCGACATTGAGTTTGGTCAAAAGGAGAACCGCTTCGCAATGCTTCGTCCTCGGAAACAGATCCACCGGCTGGACCTTCTCGGTGCGGTAGCCTTGTGCTTCCAGCCACTTGGCATCTCTTGCGGCGGTGGAGGGGTTGCAGCTGACGTAGACGACCCGGCGGGGGGACATGGCGACGACGGCGGAAAGGGTGGCCTCGTCACAGCCTTTGCGGGGCGGGTCGAGGACGATGACGTCGGGGTGGAGGCCCTCGGCGGCGAGCTGAGATGCGGCTTTGCCCGCGTCGGCGCAGAAGAAGCGGCTTCTGGCGGCGACGGCTTCACCCATGCGGGCCGCGTTGGCCTTGGCGCTGTCGATGGCTTCGGGGACGATCTCCACGCCGATGAGCGAGCGGCAGCGGTCCACCATCGAAAGGCCGATGGTACCCATGCCGCAGTAGAGGTCCAGCAGAAGGTCGTCCGGCTGGAGCTGAGCGTATTCGGCGGCGATGCCGTAAAGCCGCTCGGCGGCGAGGGTGTTGACCTGATAGAACGACAGGGGGCCAAGCCGCACCGGAACGCCGCAGAGGGTGTCCTCGATGAAGCCGGGGCCGCAGAGGGTGTGGGTCTCTGTGCCCAGAATGACGTTGGTGTTCCTGGGGTTGACGTTCACGAGGACGGTGGCAATGTCCGGGAACTGTGCGGTCAGCTGCTCGACGAGCTCGGCGCTGTGAGGGAGCTTTACGCGGGTGCAAACGATGCAGACCATGATCTGGCCGCTGTGCGCACCCCGGCGCAGGAAGATGTGCCGCACCAGGCCCTTGCCGGAAGCCTCATCGTAGGGCTGGATGCCGTGTGCACCGAAAAAGCTGCACAGTGCGTTGCCGATGTCGTTCAGGATGCCGGGCTGCAGCTTGCAGTCGGGGCAGGGGACGATGCGGTGGGTGCGTCCGGCGTAGAAGCCGATGCAGGGCGCGCCGTTTTTGTCGCGCCCGACCGGGAACTGGACCTTGTTGCGGTAGCGGTCCACTTCGGGGGAGGGGAGGGCGTCCAGCACCGGCACATCCAGCCCGCCGATGCGGCGGAACGCATCGACGACGTTTTCCTGCTTGGCCCGCAGTTCGGCGGCGTAATCCAGATGCCGCAGGCTGCAGCCGCCGCAGGGGCCTGCCACGGCGCAGTCCACAGGGATGCGGTCCGGCGAGGGGGTGCGCAGGGTGTCCAGAATGCCGAAGGCATAGCGGCCACAGTCCTTGACGATGCGGATGTCGGCTTCGTCGCCGGGGGCAGTGCCGGGCACAAACACGGCCTCGCCGTCCGGCGAGTGTGCCACGCCGCTTCCGTCGTTGGAAAGCCGCTCGATGGTCAGGGTCAGCACCTGATTTTTCTGTAAGGGCATGGGGATTCTCCTTTTGTGGTGGGGTTATTCCGAGGCTTCGGGGGCGTCGGTCTGGGACGCCAGATACTTGCTGGGCGGCACGCCTTTGGCGCGCTTGAACACCCGCGAGAAATAGAACTGGTCAAAGAAGCCGACCGAGATGGCGACCTCGGCAATGGACAGGTTGCCTGCGCGCAGCAGCTTGCAGGCTTCGTTGATGCGGTATTCGGTCAGATAGTCGATGGGGCTTTTGCCCACATTCAGCATGAACACCCGGTACAGGTGGCTGCGGGAGACTCCCACGCTCTTGGCCACATCGTCGATGGAGATATCGTGCGAGTAGTTGAACTGGATGTATTTGATGGCGTTCAGCACATACTGGCTCGAAGACGAGGTGTTATGGGGCTTCGATTCGCTGGTCTCCTTCATCAGGGAGGAGATAAAGAGATAGAGGTAGCCCACCATGGCGGCCTCATCCTGGGGCTGAAGCCCGCGGGAGGAGTAGATGTTGGTCAGGGCCGTCCGCATCCCTTCGGGGTCGCTGGTGTGGTGGACGGGGCGCTCGTCTGTAAAGGGCAGCTGTGCGGCCAGTTTGTGGGCACAGGCCCCATTGAAGCCTACCCAGCTGTACTCCCACGGCTGCTGCTCATCGGCTGTGTAGCGGATGAGCTGGCTGGGCCGGGCAAAGAAGAGGTCGCCGGGGACCACCTCAAACGTATGGCCGCCCACCTCAAAGGTTCCCTTGCCGGAAACGACCAGATGGATGAGGTAATGGTCCCGGATGCCGGGGCCCCAGGTCTGGCCCGGAGCACACCGCTCCAGGCCGCAGTTAAAGATGGACAATTCGATGTTGTTGGTGTAATTCTGCTTGAAGGACTGTTTGTAAACGTCTGCCATGTGGCTCTCCTCCCATCCGCTGCATTCATAGCACCAGTATATCATAATTGAACCTGCAAATTCAACAAAAGTACATCCGAATCTTTGACTTTCGCGCCAAAATTTGTTTTTTTGCAAAATCAAATTGCAAAATGGGGACGCTTCGATTACAATAGAGTTATCTTTTACAAACAGACTGCGGGTTTTCTTTGGGGGAGGAACAGCCATGGCGACCAGTATGCAGCTCAGACGGGAGATCCTGGCAGGTGGGCGCGACGCCGCACTTGCCGCACTGTATGGGGCAGACCCGGCGGTGTTGGCGCGGCAGCGGCAGCGCTACGCGGACGCGCTGGAACAGTTCGAACGATACTTCGGGCCGGGCCGACAGGTGCACATCTACTCGGCACCGGGGCGGGCCGAGCTGGGCGGCAACCACACCGACCACCAGCACGGCTATGGTCTGGCGGCAGCTGTGATGCTGGACCTGATCGCCGTGGCGTCCCCCAGTGACGACGGCTTCATCCGGGTGAAATCCCGCGGGTTCAACAAGCTGGACGTCATCGACCTGAGCGAGGCAGAGCCGCAGGACGGCGAGAGTACCCATTCGGCCAGCCTCATCCGGGGCATCGCGGAGGGCTTCCGGGCCAGGGACAGGGCCGTGAATGGCTTTGACGCCTACACCGCCAGCGATGTGCTGCGGGGGTCGGGCCTGTCCAGCTCAGCGGCGTTCGAGATGGGAATCGCCGTCATCCTGAACGGCGAGTACGGCTGCGGCCTGCCGACGCCGGAACTGGCGAGGATCTGCCAGTATGCGGAGAACACCTACTTCGGCAAGCCGAGCGGCCTGCTGGACCAGCTGACCAGCGCGGTGGGCGGCGTCATCTTTGCGGACTTTGCCGACCCGGCCCAGCCGGACATCGAGAAGATCCACGCCGCCGGGCTGCTGCCGGAGGAAATGAGCCTCTGCGTTACTGACACGCGCGGCAGCCACAGCGAGCTGACCGGCGAGTTCGCCGCCATCCGGAACGAGATGGAAGCGGTGGCGTCGCAGTTGGGGGGCAGGGTTCTGGGGCAGGTGCGGGAGGCCGACTTCTGGGCGGCGCTGCCCCGCCTGCGCACTGCCTGCGGCGACCGTGCCGTGCTGCGGGCCGCCCACTACTTTGAGGAGAACGCCCGTGTGCTGGTCCAGCGGGATGCGCTGCGGGCCGGGGACTTCCCGGTCTTTCTGAAGGCCATTGCGGCCAGCGGTCATGCCTCCTACACCCTGTGCCAGAACGTCTACTGTTCCACGGATGTGCGGCATCAAGGGCTTTCGGTGGCGCTGGCGCTGAGCCAGACACTGCTGGAACACAGCGGCGGAGCCTGGCGGATGCAGGGCGGCGGCTTTGCAGGCACCATCCAGGCCTTTGTGCCGCAGCGGCTGGTGCAGACCTACCACGACGCCATGGAGGGCGTCTTCGGCAAAGGCAGCTGCTACATCCTCCGCCTGCGGGAGCAGGGAGCGATTCGCGTAATATAATAATAGAGCAAAAAGCAAAGTGCTCTGCTGCCAAAAACAGCGGAGCACTTTGCTTTTTGGAATAGAAAACGGATACGTTCAGCACGGGCGAACGGACGCCGAAGGCGGCTGAGAAGGCTCAGACCCCGCGCTCCTGGCGCTTCTGGCGCATATCGTCGGTGTAGTTTTGCAGCGCCGACAGGGTGTCGTCGTGGAAGCCGAACCAGTTGACGAGGTTGTTGTAGGTGTTCTCCGCGAAGTTGTAGGCCGAGCGGAACACATGGAACAGCAGCATCGGCACGAACGAGAAGGACAGCGAGAGCACACCGCCGCTGAAGAAGAGATCGTCCAGACGGAGCCGGTCCGTGAAGTCATTCCACGCATCGGCCAGCTCACCGCCGCCAACAATCTGAAACTGCTCTGCTTCCGGGATGCGTCCATAGGAAGCGGGCATCTGCAATTCTTTCATAGAAAAGCTCCTTTCTGTGTCAGAGTCGGGTGGTCAGGCAAAGGCTCAGGCCGCCGTCAGCGCGGCCGTGGAAGCTGCGGTGGGGTCGGTCGTGGTGGTGCCGGTGGAAGAACCGTCGTTGTAGTAGTTATCCTTCACGTCGGTGTAGATGTTCAGCGCATTGTTGACGAGCTGGACGGCATAAATGTAGGCCGCATAGCCTGCAAAACCGGTGAAGAGCACCGTGGCAGCCTTGCCAACGGGGGTCCGGTGGCTCCAGTAGTGCTTGATGGAACCGCCGACGGTCAGGCCGTCGTTGCGCATGTTGATGAGGCCGGTGACGGCACCGCTGAAGGCAGCCTGACCCATCAGGCGGATGAGGTTGGTGACGAGGTTGTATGTAAACTGCTGCGGCGAGATGACATCGGCACCGCCCTCGATGTAGATCATTTCATCCTCGGAGATGGGAGCATAGGCTGCCGGAAAATGCAGCGAAGTCGAACTGGTATATTCCATGGCGGGAAAACTCCTTTCGTACATCAGAACCGCCGGAAAGCGGATCATAAACTAAATGGATTATAGCATATTCCACCAAAAACAACAAGAGAGCGACGGTTTGAAAGCTGTGGGGGTTTTGTGAACGGTTTCAAAGCGAAACTCAAAAAACAAACGCAGGGAAGCAGAAAAATAAAAACGCGCATCCCAAGGCCCTGGTGAAAAAATGTTGTGTGAAATTTGTGCCAAAAAGGAACGGCGGGCCGGATGCAGTGCCACAATGCAGGGCACCGCACGGCTCGCCGTTCGGGATGGGGAAGCTATCAGAAGGAGAAAAACGCTTACTCTGCCGCCGGGGCCCGGTCATACAGGACCGTCAGATCGGCGATGTGGTCCGCCAGCAGGCTCGTCAGGGGCGTGGTCAGACGCCACTGCCAGTTGGAGCCCTGGGTGCTGGGGGTGTTGATGCGGGCTTCGGCACCGAGGTGGAGCCAGTCCGCCATCGGGATGATGGCCATGTCCGACACGCAGGAAAGGCAGGCCGCGATCATGGCTTCGGTCAGGTCTTTGGGGGTGCAGCGCAGATACCGGCAGGCGTAGTGGACATCCTCCGGGCTGGCAGTCGCCCGCCAGCCTTCGGTGGTCACATTGTCGTGGGTGCCGGTGTAGACGACGCTGTTCCGGGTGTAGGTGTAGGGCAGGTAGTTGCCCGGCTCCCGGCTGTCGAACGCGAACTGCATGATCTTCATGCCGGGGTAGCCGCTGGCGGCCAGCATGGTCTTGACCTCCGGGGTCAGATAGCCCAGGTCCTCGGCAATGATGCCGCCTTGGCCCAGCGCTTCATGCATGGCGTCGATGAAGGCGCGGTCCGGGCCTTTGACCCATTTGCCGCCCGCTGCCGTGGTGTTCCCGGCGGGGATGGAGTAGTAGCTCTCGAAGCCGCGGAAGTGGTCGATGCGGACGACGTCATAAATGGAGGTGGCGTGTTTCATCCGGCGTTTCCACCAGGCAAAGTGCTCTGCCTCGTGGCGGGGCCAGTCGTAGAGCGGGTTGCCCCAGAGCTGGCCGTCGGCCGCAAAGGCATCCGGCGGGCAGCCGGCCACCTGGGTCAGGTGGACCTGCCCATCGGTCTGGAAAAGCTCCGGCCGGGTCCAAAGGTCGCTGGAGTCCGGGCTGACGTAGATGGGGATGTCGCCCACCAGCTGGATGCCCTTTTGGTTGGCGTAGGTCTTGAGGGCGCTCCACTGCGTGAAGAAGAAGAACTGCACGGCCTTGTGGTAATCCACCGCATCGGCCAGCCGCACACGGGCGGCGGCCAGAGCCGAAGGCTCACGGGTGCGCAGCGCGTCGGGCCAGTCGGCCAGACCGGCCTGCCCCTGCTCGGCTTTCAGGGCCATGAACAGGGCGTAATCGTCCAGCCAGAAGTCCTGCGCGGCGCAGAAATCGGTGTAGGCTTTGCTGGGCTCTGCCAGAAGCCGGTCTGCGGCCCGTTTCAGGATCGCGGGCCGCTCGTTGTATAGGGCACCGTAATCCACGGTGCCGACCGGCACCGGAGCGGGGACCTCATCGGGGGTGAGCCAGCCGTCCTCGGCCAGCACCCGGTAGTCGATGAAGTAGGGATTCCCGGCAAAGGCGGAAAAGCTCTGGTAAGGGCTGTCGCCGTAGCCGGTGGGACCGATGGGCAGGATCTGCCAATAGGTCTGTCTGGCGCGGGCCAGAAAATCCACGAAAGCGAAGGCCTCCGCCCCCAGAGTGCCGATGCCGAAGGGACCAGGCAGGCTGAACACGGGCATCAGGATACCGCTTGCGCGCATGTGAAACCCCTCCTCTTAACCCTTGACAGCGCCGACAACGACGCCCTCAATGATGTATTTCTGGCAGGTGATGTAGAGCAGGATGATGGGGATGATGGCGATGATGATGCAGGCCATCATGGGAGCCAGCTCCACGCGGCCGTAACCGCCGCGGAAATACTGGATGGCCATGGGGATGGTGCGGTACTTCTTGATGTCCAGCACCAGAGTGGGCAGCAGGTAGTCGTTCCAGACCCACATCGTTTCCAGAATGGCGGTGGAGATCATGGTCGGCTTCAGGATGGGGAAGACGATCTTGAAGAAGATCTGGATGGGGTTGCAGCCGTCAATCATGGCAGCCTCTTCGATCTCAATGGGGACGCTCTTCATGAAGCCGGTGAACATGAACACGGCCAGACCGGCACCGAAGCCGAGGTAGATGATGCAGATGTTCCAGGGGGTGTTCAGCTTGAGGGTATCGGCCGTCTTGGACAGGGTGAACATGACCATCTGGAAGGGGACGACCATCGAGAAGACGATGAGCAGGTTCATGAACTTGCTCAGCTTGTTGTTCACGCGGGTCAGGTACCAGCCCGTCATCGAGCAGCAGAGCAGGATGAGCACCACACTGGTCAGGGTGATCAGCAGGCTGTAGCCCAGGCTGGAGAGAAAATTCATCTTGAAGATGCCGTAGGTGTAGTTCTCCAGGCCGACAAAGGTCTCCTTGGTGGGCAGTGCGAAGACGGTGGAGGTGGTGAAGGTGCCTTCCTTCTTCAGACTGTTGATGAAGATCAGGGCGATGGGGTAGACCCACAGCAGGCAGAGCAGGGTCATTATAACGGTGAGCGCATTGTCCCACATATGTTTACGTTTGATCATTACTGCTGTACCTCCTTGGAACGGGTGAAGTGGAGCTGGATCATGGAAATGACGACCACGATGAGGAAGAAGATCACAGCCTTTGCCTGGCCGATGCCCTTCCACTGCGCGCCGGAGCGGCCATAGAAGGTGTTGTAGATGTTCAGGGCCAGCATCTCACTGGCGTTGG
>OLGH01001274.1_pt1 | contig 24715 bp, 14 predicted proteins | sample 1604851 | NCBI WGS metagenome assembly OLGH01 (sample SAMEA3888894, study PRJEB22519) | human gut metagenome | biome: human gut; feature: human-associated habitat; material: faeces | place: Denmark | collected 2010 | reverse complement strand
ATTGGCGACACACTTCTTGACCAATCTTCCCTTATTGCTAAAAGTGATTATGACCTTTCAGGTTTTGGAAAGACTACTAATGATACTAATGCCTCTAATATTTATGAGCAAAGACGAGTTCCTTTTATGGCTTGGAGTAATTATGAAAGTGTAAATAAAAACTGTGGAACATTAAGTGTTACTCAGCTTTTACCAACGGTATTATCAGAATACAATTCTATTATGCCTAGCTATTTCTACTATTTGAAGAATACACAATCTATTCTTCCGGCTTGTGCTTCCGGTATATTTGTAAATAAAGACGGGGCTTGCGATTTTGTAGGTAATATGAGTGAGGAACAGAAAAAACAATATGAGGAATATTGGCTTATAGAATATGATTATATATTTGGCAAAGATTATCTAAAGAATATATTTGATTATAGTGACAAGTAATTTGAAAGGAGGGCTTTGTATGCTGTTAAATAAAGTATTTAATAACAGATATACTTTGAAAATATCTAAGTTTTTGAAGTATGTTGATAAATACGGTGTTTATAATGGCTACAGGCTCTCCTTTAATAATTTTGACTACGAAACAATAGCTAGAAAAAATAAAAATAGCAAAGCCTTTGATTTAGTTAATAAAAAAATAAATAGAGGTAAAATAAATAATGAATCATAACATCTACACTAAGCTGTTAATCAGCTATCTGATTTACGGTGTCATCGCTTTTTTCATTATATGCACCTTTACACAGCATCTCACCACAGACTATATTGAAAAGCAGGAGGCATCCAATCTCTACAGGGAAGCATCCATCATTGCAGGTGATTATGCCGCCGAATACTTTGGCTCATCCATGTCGCTTAGCGATTTCCAGAATCACATGAAAATCGTAGCCGACTATATGGATGCCAAGGTATGGGTGGTCAGCCCTGACGGTGAGCTGCTCATGGACTCAGATGATCCGTCAATAGGCATTGATACCCAAAATGACAGTTCTAAGCCTGTAGTGATAAATGGCTTTGATGTCACCGATTTTGGCAGCAACAACTATATGATTGGAAATTTTTACGGCTCCTTCAAGCATAAGATGCTGTCCGTATTTTCCCCGGTAAATGTCTCGTACCAGAATATCGGCTACATAGTCATTCACAAGACAATGAGCCATATCACGGCAGGTGTAAACGGTTTTATGAACATCTCCTTTTACACTGTAGCGCTCATTTTTGCCTTTGCATTTGTTCTGCTTTTCATGATGAGCCGCTCCATTTACCGTCCTATCTCCAAAATCACAAAGACCGCAAAGAAGTATGCAAAGGGTGATTTCACTGCCCAGATTGATGTACATTCCAATGACGAAATCGGCTATCTGGCAAACACACTCAACTACATGGCAACTGAGCTTGATACGCTTGAGGAGGATCAGCGCAAGTTTGTTTCCAACGTGTCACACGACTTCCGCTCCCCTCTTACCTCGATAAAGGGCTACGTGGAGGCCATGCTGGACGGAACCATCCCTGTTGAGATGCAGGATAAGTATTTAAATATCATACTTTTTGAGACGGAGAGGCTTAATAAGCTCACCAAGAGTCTTATTGATCTGAACCAGTTCGGTCATCACGGCATACACCTGGATATTGCTGATTTTGACATCAATACAATGATCCGCACGACAATCCTCACCTTCGAGGGTAAATGCAGTGAAAAGGGCTTAAGCTTTGACCTGCTGCTCACCGGAAAAGAGCTTTTCGTGCGCGGTGATATGGTCAAAATCCAGCAGATTCTTTACAACCTGATTGACAACGCTGTGAAGTTTTCAAATAATGATTCGAGTATCAAGATTGAGACGAGTATCAGAAATGAAAAGGTGTTTATATCAGTAAAGGATCATGGTATCGGTATACCAAAGGACAGCCTTTCAAAGATCTGGGAACGCTTCTACAAGAGTGATTTATCCCGCGGAAAGGATAAGCGCGGTACGGGACTTGGCCTGTCTATAGTTAAAGAAATCGTGCAGGCACATGGTGAGAATATAAATGTGATAAGCACTGAGGGTGTGGGAACTGAGTTTATATTTACGCTGCCGCTCAGCAAAAAAGAAGGGTGAGGCGCAGCTCATCATATGATAGGTGTGGTGGGCGCCTCGCTTTTTAGGTTGTGACGCTGCCGGCATAGCACACAGTATATTCCTCAGAAAAATGTGAAGTCAGCCTCGGTTGTTTTTCCGGACAGATTATGGTTTTATTTACATTTTCTTTCTTTTTTACTTTATGGAACTCCGCGGCAGTTCACATTTTCCTTCGGAACACACTGTGTACTCTCCGGCTAATTCAGGTTTACGAGCGAGGCGCTTTGCTGCCTTGCATTCTGGCAGTGCCGGACTTATTTCACTGGCGTGAAATTTTGTCCGGCACTTTTTTCTTCTTAAAATTTAAAGCTCATTTCACTTATGCGAAATGAGCTTATTTAATAGTTATAGACTGTTTATAAATATTCTGAGTCGCCTTGAAAACACAAGAAAACTGATTTTAAATAATTACACTTATATCACATTTTTATGGCTCGTATTTGCTGCCGGTCGGGTCGGTTACTGTGTAGTCTCCGCCGGATATGTCGGCTGTGGTTTCAAAGTCTGTGATGTCCTGATTTACGGTACCATCGAACAGGTCATATGTGAAGGTGTAGCCCTGTGCCGATACTGCTTTGACATATATTTTGATATTGCTTGCAGCTGTGACAGGGATTAAGTCTTCGATTTTGACTGTGCCTTCGAGGCTATGGAGCTTACCGTCGTCCTCTTTTGAGGCATCAGAGGTATCATTTTCCGTGCCATTCTTTGAGCCATCTTTTTTTGCATCATCCTTCCGACTTAAGGCGGATGTGATGGAGTCTGTGTCTGCAGAGTCTGCACTGTCTGTGCCGTTTTCTGCCAACAGCTGTCTGATATCGTATGTCTTTAGCTCTGTATCTGAGCTTGCAACTACGAGCTGCACACTGTTAAAATCAAAGTAATCATTTCCCATGACCGCTACATCTACATCTGTGCCAAGCTTTATGCTGCCATTGTCAAAGGTTGGTTTATCGACAAGTATGCCGGATGCTACATTTTTGAACACTGATGTCACACCTTCAAACTCATCGAGCACCTCTGTGCTTCTCTTATTTCCGTCAACAAACAGAAATGTCACATTGCCTGCATAGTCCTCAGACAGTGGAAGGGTGGCCTCACCCGTATACTTGATGCCGTTTAGCTCGAGCGGTATCTCGTTTGTACCGAAAAATACACTGGTTTTTGTATCCTCTGTGTACTCCTTTGGCACCACCGAGACAGAGACTGTGTATGTCATATCGGTAAAATCTGCACTTTTTAAGGAAATATCCCAGTCTGTTATGAGGCTGGCCTCCTCCTCAAGAGTGGACTTGATATCATCCTGCATGGTCTGCACATCAGAAAGTATCACCGATGTGTTGTCTGAGGTGTATGACATCTGTGTCTCGAGCTTTTTTATCCTGTTATTAAGCAATACTGCCCCCGCAATAAGTGCGGCGAGCAGTATTATGGTAATCGCATTGAAAATATTTTTTTTCAAATTCATATTATAGTGTTATTCCTCATCTTCCTCTGCAGCTACAGCTATTCCAAGCTCCTCAAGCTGCTTTGGATCTACAGTTCCGGGTGCCTCTGACATGAGGTCCGAAGCGTCCTTTACCTTAGGGAATGCAATAACCTCCTTGATATTGTCTGTATGCAGCATATGCATGCAGATACGGTCAACACCGAAGGCAAGTCCTGCGTGTGGCGGTACACCATATGAGAATGCATCAAGCAGGAATCCAAACTGCTCGTGTGCACGCTCCTTTGTGAAGCCAAGCACCTCAAACATCTTCTCCTGGATGTCATCCTGATGGATACGCACTGAGCCTCCACCGAGCTCTGTACCATTGAGTACGATATCATATGCCTTTGCACGAACTGCGCCCGGATCTGAGTCTATCTTGTCCCAATCCTCCTCCATAGGCATAGTGAATGGATGATGCATTGCCATAAATCTGTTTTCCTCATCAGACCACTCAAGGAGTGGGAACTCTGTTACCCAGAGGAAATTGTACTTGTTCTCATCAATCAGGCCAAGCTCAGCTCCGAGCATGAGACGAAGTGCTCCAAGTACATTCCATACGATTTTATTTTTGTCAGCTGCGAAAAGGAGTAAATCTCTCGGCTTTCCGTTCATCTTTGCAACAAGTGCATCAAGCTCAGCTTCTGTCATAAACTTGGCAAATGATGACTTGTATGTGCCATCCTCATTGATGCACAGATAAGCAAGTCCCTTTGCTCCACAGCCCTTTGCGTGCTCTACAAGCTTGTCAATCTTCTTACGAGGCATCTTTGCCTGTCCCTCTACATTGATACCACGGACAGAGCCACCGTTTTCAAGAGCTCCTGTGAATACTCCAAAGCCACAGTCCTTTACCACTTCCGAAACATCGCAAAGCTCCATACCAAAGCGTGTATCAGGCTTGTCAGAACCAAATCTGTCCATAGCCTCCTGCCAAGGCATACGCTTAAACGGAATCTCAACATCCACATTAATAACCTCTTTGAAAAGGTGCTTTAACAGTCTCTCATTTACCTCGATTACATCATCGATATCTACGAATGAAAGCTCCATATCTGCCTGTGTAAACTCAGGCTGTCTGTCTGCACGCAAATCCTCGTCACGGAAGCATCGTGCAATCTGGAAATATCTGTCATAGCCTGAAGCCATCAGAAGCTGCTTAAAGAGCTGTGGTGACTGAGGGAGCGCGTAAAAATGTCCGTGGTGTATACGGCTTGGCACGAGATAATCTCTGGCGCCCTCCGGTGTAGACTTGCAAAGGATTGGTGTCTCTATCTCCAAAAATCCCTCGTTTGCCATAAAGTCACGCATCACGCGAAGCACATTGCTTCTGAGCATGAGATTTCTCTGGATATCAGGACGGCGAAGATCCAGATAACGGTATTTAAGTCTGATGTCCTCGCTGGTCTTTGAATTCTCCTCAATCTGGAACGGAGGTGTCTGTGCCTCTGAAAGCACTCTGATTGATGTAGCGATAACCTCGATATCACCTGTCTTTAAGTTCTCATTGACAGCAGCTGTTCTCTTCTGTACAGTTCCCTCAACTGCGATGACGAACTCACTTCTTAAGGTGCCTGCCTTTTCAAAGCCCTCTGCACCTACATTTTCCTCGCCGAATACTATCTGAAGTATTCCGCTTCTGTCTCTTAAATCTACGAAAATGAGACTTCCTAAATTTCTTCTCTTCTGTACCCAGCCCATCACGGTGACCTTCTCACCGATATTGGCATTTGATACCTCTGTACATCTATGGCTTCTATGTAAGCCCTGCATTGATTCTGCCATTTTATACTCCTTATATTTCTACTATATACTTATTCTAATAACTGTTTGGTACCGCTGCTACACAGCTAAACTGCTGCTTATCAGATTCCTATCTGTTAAAGAACTCAACAAACTCCTCGTAGCCCTCTTTCATAAGCTGCTCCTTCTGGAATTTCTTGTTCTTGTTCATGCGCACAACAAGCACCTGCTGTCCGTTTGCTCTTGCGTCTTTTGCCTGATTCATGACATCAACAAGCTTGTCTGCCGGATATTTCTTCTCAACCAGATAAGCCACCTTCTTTGGACTCTCAGGAATCTTGAAGCCGCTCTCCATGAGAAGCAGGATAATTCTCTCAAAACCGATTGAAAAACCACAGGCCGGTACATCATTTCCGGTGAACTTTCCAATCATCTTGTCATATCGTCCGCCACCGCCACAGGCTGCGCCAAGCTCAGGCATTGATATCTCAAAAATAGTTCCTGTGTAGTAGCTCATTCCACGAACAAGTGTAGGATCAAATACGAGCTCAAACTTTGCTCCCTTTGTGGCATTGACAGCAGTGGCTATCTCTGTCATATTTGTAACCACTTCTTCATCTAAATATTCACCGAGCTTTTCTGAAAGTATATTTACACCCTCAGTGACATCCCTTGTCTGCTCCAAAAGCTTGAACAAATCAAGATATTTGTCAATATTTTCCTGTGGGTAGCCATCCTGTGCAAGCTCACTTGCAACGCCTTCCACTCCTATCTTGTCCATCTTATCGAGTGTGATAAATACGCTGTCATAATCCGCCTCAGCAAAACCACTGTAAGCTGCCATTGCCTTTAGGATTCTTCTCTCGTTGATTCTTATCTCAAAGTTCTCGAAGCCGAGTCTGCCGATTGTGGTAGTGGTTGCTGTAATCAGCTCTATCTCTGCCAGATTGCTTGGCTCTCCGAGTATATCTATATCACACTGTGTAAACTGTCTGTAGCGGCCTCTCTGAGGTCTGTCTGCTCTCCAAACACTGCCCATCTGAAGTGCCTTAAACGGCGATGGCAGGTTGTTGGCATTGTTTGAATAATATCTTGAAAGTGGCACTGTAAGGTCATAGCGCATTCCAAAGTCTACTACATCCGACTCTTCCTTTGCTGTCTCCAGATTCAGCTTCTCGCCTCTCTTCATTACCTTGAAGATCAGCTTCTCATTTTCTCCGCCCTGCTTGCTTGTGAGATTTGCTATATTCTCCATGCATGGTGTCTCTATCGGTGTAAATCCGAAGCTTCTATATGTATCCTTGATCACACTTGTCACATAATCACGGATTTCCATCTCTGCAGGTAATATATCCTTCATGCCGTTGACCGGCTTTTTGCTCAGTGCCATTTGGTTTCCTCCATCTATATTAAAATATTGAATTCATTAGCTATTCTATTATACTTTTCGGTTTTGCAATCGTCAAGGGTTTATGGCAATTATACGGGCTGCAAGCCACGGCACCTCCAGGGCACACGCATATGCTTTGCTTTCGCTACGCTTTGCCGCTAAGATACTGTACGGATTATGCTTTTTGCGCTTCTATGCTTGACGAAACCGTCGAAACGCGCCTTCCGTGGCGCGGTTCTCCTTGACTTGCCCTCCATGGCAAGTCATTTCTGTGCTTCATGTGCATAATCCTACAGTATCTAAGCGGCTTCGCTATTCGCTCAATCAAAACATATGCGTGTGCCCTGGCGGTGTCGTGGCTTGCAAATGCTAATGCACATCTACTGTGGTGGATTGCAAATTCCGCACGGAGACAAGCCCATGGATTTTGCTTCATCAAGCGTTACCTCTGTGTCACTCTTTTTCAAGGTACGACAGCCCGCACGGTGATATTTCTTGCCGGTTGCTGTGATATGAACCATAGTCTCGCTGTTTGAGGAATCTGCAGCGCTATTTTCTGCTGCTGAGCTGTCTGAGCCTGATGATGCACTTCCTGTTGTACTGCCTGAAGAGCCGGATTCTCCTGCCCCGCTTCCAGCGCTGCTCTGCGAGCCTTCATTCTGCGGTGTATCCGTCTGAGCGCTCTGCTGCGGAGTGGTGCCATCCAGCCAGCTGTCACCATTCTCATAGTTTATTCCGACTCCGGGCTGCACATTATAGCAATATACATTAAAAAGTATGCCGCCACCGTTATCCTCAACCGACTTTGCCTCTATGAGAACGCCGTTTGCAACTAGATTGCTGCCCGAGAACATCGGAGTCACTCTGTAAAGCACATGATTTCCTGTATTGTTTACATAATCCACTACCAGATTCTCAAACGGAAGCATGCCCTCCACATTCAGGTATCTCGTACCGGTAATAAGATTCTTCGGATTGGCATTTTCGCCGGCAAGCTGATAGCCAATAAGATGACAGCGATTATATAAATACCTGTCCTTTATCACATCATACTTCACCGTATGCCAGCCTGATGGCTTTATCATGCCTATCTTGCCACGCTCCTCAGTCGGCATGATATCTCTGCAGATATTGGCATAAGCCACACCGCATCTGCCAAGTGAATCCAAATCACTGTAATTTTCAAAAGCAGTGGTAGTCATATCGCTGTCCGTAAAAAAAGGCTCATTATTGTTGACAGCCACATATGCCTTGCCATCATATGCCGGAATAGCATCGATGGAAACGTAGGAATTGTTGTTTACAAGATCCTCCTGTGGCCCATCCGCGTTATCCTTGCTGCCTAAAGCACCGGAAGAATCCTCACCTGCCACTACAGCTCCTGCGGCATGCCCGGCACCTTCAGTGCCGGATAAATCAGCGGAGGCACAGCCTGTAAAAATTGTAGCAATTGCAAGTAATTCACATAGTGTAATTGCAGCTGTTTTCCTTAACTTTAGCCATATGTTCATATAAAATCACTCTTTCTATCAATCGATTGATATTGGATTTTCCCTAATTACAATAAATTAAATAAATACTTAAATTACTAAACCTAATATACTTTTATTTCCTCACTTTATTTATTATAGCAAACATTTGTTTGTTTTTCAACCCTTGCTGTAAAGCTATGCATTTCACACTATTGGGGTATGTTAGCGACTTTCCCCGATAGTACGCGCCTATGTCGCGTAAACTAAAAAAAGGTTTCGAGCAAATACTCGAATCCTTATAAATACCAGCTTATTAAACTATCATTTAAGATTGCTCGATGATACTAACAACTCTTGAACTTCTTTTTAGAAAATATACACACAATCAAAACCTATATGTATATTTTCTAAAAAATAAAAAAGAAGCCAGACGCATCCAACTCTCTTAGGCATAGTCCGCAGACGTCCGCCGCAATTCTGTAATATTATGCCATAATGAAAACTTTTATGCAATAGCACTTTTAAAGTTTCCACAAATATTTTTGAAGTTACTGTTCACACCTAACAGTATGACCAGCGACGCTCTTAGGTGGATTACCACCACAGCGTAAGGGCCGTAAGCCCCGCCTGGCGGGTGCACACGGATTCTCGTGAGAGCGCATAGCGAAGCTGTTTAGATACTGTAGGATTATGCCCGTGAAGCACAGAAATCCGCAGCCATGGACGGCTGGGGAAGGCGTTATGCGCCACGGACGGCGCATAAAAGCCGGTTTCGTCGAGCATTGAAAACCCAAAAGCATAATCCGTACAGTATCTTAACAGCGCAGCGTAGCGAAAACGAGAGTCCGTGTGCACCACGACCGGGCGGAGCTTACGGCCCGAACCAACTAAAAAAGCCACCCCAGGCATAACACCCGGTGTGGCTTTTAATCATGTATTATGAAATTATGTGAATCACCTAATGTGAATCATCACTGCTATATTGCTGAACAAATCTACTCACAAAGCTTAGAAAACTCATCCGCAACAAACTGAACCTTGGTTCCGATAATAACCTGAACAGAATTCTTGCCAGGCTTCATAACGCCTGCAACACCTGCAGATTTAATCTTCTTGTCATCAACCTGAGTGATATCCTTAACCTCAAGTCTAAGTCTTGTGATGCAGTTATCAATGCTTGCAATATTGTCTTTGCCACCGCAGCCCTCAAGAATAGTCTTTGCTACTGCTGTGTAGTCATTGTTAGTAAGCACTGCCTTCTTCTCTGCCTCGACATCATCGTCCTCTCTACCAGGGGTCTTAAGATCCCATTTCTTGATAGCGAAATAGAATACAATGTAGAATACGATAAAAGCTGCGATTCCAAGAGGAATGATGAGCCATGTCTTTGCTGCAGCCGGAAGTGAAGATGAGAATAATAAATCCATCGCACCGGCTGAGAATGAGAAGCCTGCTCTAAATCCAAGAGCTACTGTAATCATTGTGAAAATACCATAAAGTAAAGCATAAATCACATAGAGAACAGGAGCAAGGAACATAAATGCAAACTCGAAAGGCTCTGTAACACCACAGATAAATGCACAGATAGCTGCAGAAGCAAGGATACCGATGGCAGCCTTTTTCTTAGCAGTCTTTGCACACTTAACCATAGCAAGTGCTGCACCAGGAATACCAAACATCATACATGGGAAGAAACCTGACATGTACATTCCGAGGCTCCATGAAACATCCTTTGATGTCTCGCCTGCCCAGAAATGTTTGAGGTCTCCAAGTCCGATAGTATCGAACCAGAATACATTGTTTAATGCGTGGTGTAATCCTGTAGGGATTAACAGACGGTTCAGGAATGCATAGATACCTGCGCCGACTACATCAAGACCAACGATTGCTTTACCGATAGATACAAGAGCACCGAAAAGTAATGGCCATACAAACAGTAATACTACAGATGCAAGGATTGAAACAACACCTGCGATAATTGCTACGCAACGCTTGCCACTGAAGAATGACAGCCAGTCAGGAAGCTTTGTATCCTTAAATCTGTTGTAACACAAAGCACCAATAATACCGGCTAAGATACCGATAAATGGGTTTTCAATCTTGTCGAATGCAAGTGTCTTTGTAGCGCTGTCAGCGATAGATGGCATGATTGTTGTAACAAAGCCTGTAGACAGGAGTGTTGTCATCATCAGCCATGAAGCTAAAGCTGCAATACCGCCGGTACCGTCGTTCTTTTCCGACATACCGACACCAACGCCGATTACAAAAAGGATGGCCATGTTGTCAATCAGAGCGCCCCCTGCTTTAACTAAAAACAGACCTATTAAATTACGCACTCCCTCGATGTCACCACCCTGCATGGTTGCAGGACATAAAAAATATCCAATACCCATGAGGATACCACAGATAGGAAGTACTGCTACGGGAAGCATTAAAGCTTTACCCAATTTTTGAAGAAATTTCATAAATTTCCCCTCCTTTACATTATGTATACTAAACTGGAGATACTCCAATAAAGTTCGTTATTATTATATAATTATATTCAAATCTACGCGAGACTTAAAATCTCATCACCGGCGGATACATCCCCCTCTTTGAGCATCTTTATCTCACTATAATCAGCAGTGTTGCCAATTAAAACCGGAGTAATGACATTAAGATCTGCTGCCTTAATCTGCTCCAGGTCAGCCTCCATCAAAAGGTCGCCCTTCTTCACATGATCACCAACAGAAATATGTGATGTAAAAGGATCACCCTTTAGTACCACTGTATCCAGACCAATGTGCAAAAGCAGCTCAACTCCCTGAGTGGTCGTCATGGTAAAAGCATGCAACGTATCAAATACAGCTGTCACCTCACCATCCGCCGGAGCGTAAAACCTGCCCTCAGAAGGAATCACGGCCACGCCGTCTCCCAATATCTTCTCAGAAAATGTAGGATCCGGAACCTCTGTAATAGGAACCACTCTACCGTTGCACGGAGAACAGATCACCTTTCCCTTTGATTTATTCTTAAAAAAACCTAACATGATATCTCCTTTCCGTCGATATACACACTCACAATATCCAAATCATCATTGAGAAGCACAAAATCTGCTCTCTTTCCTGCAGAAATGCTGCCTGCTTCATCATAGATGCCAATCTCCTTAGCAGGATTGGCTGTAGCACACATAATTGCCTCCTCAAGCGGAATACCTGCCTGCCTTACTGAGAAACGCATACAATCCATCAGATTGGTTGCCGAACCGGCAATTGTCCCATCATGGAGTGTGGCAAGCGAACCTCTGACCGTCACTGCCTGTCCACCGAGTGTATACTCACCATCCTCAAGCCCTGTGGCTCTCATGCTGTCACTTATTAAAATCATGCGCTCAGCCCCAAACATGGCAAATGTCGCCCTGATAACCGACGGATGAATATGCACTCCGTCACAAATGAGCTCTGCATGACATTTTTTTGAATCTCTCACAGCCCCGATAACTCCCGGATTCCTGTGATGAAGCGGTGGCATCGCATTATACAAATGTGTAGCATGGCTTGCACCATGCTCAATAGCCTCTACTGCGGTGTCATAATCCGCCGCTGTGTGTGCTATTGAAACCACAACACTTCCTCTTACCCTGTCTATAAAATCAATCGCGCCCGGCTCCTCCGGAGCGATATCTACAAGCTTTATCAAGCCATGGGCCGCATCCTGAAGCTCACAGAAATAATCATAATCACATCGCATGATATTCTCTGCCGCCTGTGCTCCCTTTTTAGATGGGCTGATAAAAGGCCCCTCCATATTGATACCTACAAGATGTGCACCACCTTGATAATTATAATCACCGGCATTTTTCATGACACTCAAAAGCTCATCCCTTTGAATGGTCATAGTAGCCGGACACACGCTAGTCACTCCGACAGAAGCCTCGTATGCTGTAATCACATCAAGTGCCTCTGCGGTGCCGTCACACATGTCAGCACCCTTGCATCCATGAAAATGAATATCCACAAGACCCGGTATCATGATAAGACCTGATGCATCTATAATCTCCTGCGGTGCGCTGTCATTAGCCGCGTCCGTGTCAGCTGTTCTCTCCAAAACACTGTCAAAACGGCCATCCTTAACGACAACATCACCTTGCATAAAGCTGCCATCCTCTGTAAATACCCTTGCATTTTTTATTATCATATACATGTACCTTCTCAACTAAAAAACATCTACAAATAACTCAGTGCAGCCTCATCCGCTACAAGCGTAACATCATTGTGCAGCTGCAATACAGAAGCCGGCACCTGTGGTGTAATCGGTCCAAAGAAAGCCTTGTGCACAATCTCTGCCTTATCCTCACCACTTGCAACAATAAGAATCTTCTTAGCCTGCATGATGGTCTTGATGCCCATTGTATAAGCCTGCTTCGGAACATCATCAGCCGATGCAAAGAAGCGCTTATTGGCCTCAATAGTAGACTCTGTCAGATTCACACAGTGTACCTGCTTGTCAAAAGACTCGCCCGGCTCATTAAAACCGATATGACCATTGTGTCCGATACCAAGAAGCTGTAAATCAACACCGCCAAGAGACTGAATCAGCTCTGTATAGCGCTTGCACTCCTTCTGAGAATCCGGCTCCATGCCGTTTGGCAGGTGAGTATTCTCAATCGGAATATTCACATGATCAAACAAATTCTGATGCATAAAATAATAGTAGCTCTGGTCATTCTCACGGCTTAGTCCCTTGTACTCATCAAGGTTCACCGTCATAACCTCTGAGAAGTCCAAATCCCCCTTCTTGAACCACTCAACGAGCTGCTTATACAAGCCGATAGGTGTAGAGCCTGTAGCCAGTCCCAATACACAATTAGGCTTCATAATCACCTGTGCCGATACGATATTTGCAGCCTTTCTGCTCATATCTGCATAATCCTTAGCCTGATATATTCTCATGAAAAATCCCCCCAATTCGTAAAATATGCCCAATACTATCTGCACAACCTTCAAATGTGCTGCTTGATTGCATATATGCATTTTACCTTATATAGGACATTTTGTCCAGTACTTTTTGTCATATTTTGCATATTTTATAAAAAAAATATTAAATTTTAATGCGTTAAAGTGGTAAAATTGCATAAAAATTCGTTTCAAATGAATATATAATTTTTCACCTACCACCCTGCATCTCTTTCTGCAGAACTAAAATAATCCGTTACACTTATATCTAATATAACGGATTCCCCTGTAAAATACAATTATTTATAATCTTGAGTGTCCAGCCATAGACCATCATACTGTCATTATTAAGAGAAAATGACAGCATATTTTTATCAGATAGCAGTGAATTACTTTGTCCCATATGTCAGAAAGGCGGTCTTGTCTTCCGTGATTAGCATTGTAAGCAGATAAGCACAAAAGAAACCACCGCAGGAATTTAGCTTAGTTAAAGCGTTAAATTCTGCGGTGGTTTTAATTATGCAGTCTTTTTAATTTCTATATCCATAATACCAATACCAATATAGCGCGTTCACCAGATTTTTTAATTCATCAGATGAATTTCCGCTATTAATGACCTTCTGTGAATAGCTGAACGGACCATAGTCCAGCTCGAAAATACAGGCCTTATTCTTTCCGGTGACTTTGCATGCATAATTACTATTCAGGTTGCGTGCCATTATTCCGTTTATATCTACACAATACACCCCATCTGAAGCCTTTTTAGGTGTCAGACTGACTTCATTGCCATCTGCATTAACATAGCTGAACTTGTAATTGTTTATATCACAGCCTTCGTTTACCATAAAATAATGTCTTACTGTCATCTCAGACTTACATATCAGAGAGCTTCCGTAATATGTCAGTCCATTACTCTGACCATTTGCACTATCCGTTTTAATAACAGCCTTATATTCCTCAAAATCAGCCGCTGCTACAGCTTTATCTGTATCGCTCAAACCAGCATTTGCCGGCTTATCAGTGTTATATTTAAAGAAGTTCTGCGCTGCGGTTCCATAGTTTAAGAGTGCCTTCACAAGCTTAATGGTCTCCGTCGGATACTCGTTTGATTTTGACAGGAGCTCGGTGGCATATTCTTTTACACTGTAAGTGTATTCATTTCCACTATTACCATCCACCACCATTTTGGCTTTAACAGTATCTGACATCTGTGCGGCATTTAGCGGACATGCAAACTTATATATAACCTTTCCGTTTTTCTCAACAGGGATTGCATCGTTTACGCTGACCTTATATGGCTGACTATTATTCACCGTAAACTCCATATATGCGTTGCTGTTTGATTTGATACTTTCAGGAAGCTCCATATAGTAGTTCATATCAATATTATCTTTTAAAGTAAGGCTCCTGCCAACAAGCTTCTCAGAATCTTTTTCTACATTATTGGCGGTAAATGCTTTAATACAGAAATTACCATACACATTCTGATAATTCCAATTGCGGGAATATGCCAACCCTGTACCATAGAAATAATAGCTTGCCGTATTATCACTTGACACATGATTCTCCCACACCATTTCATTATTATCATTTATATCTCCGGTCATCGCTGCCTCAAGATCAACGGCAGGTGTATCAGTAGTCACTACAACCGAATAGCTTGTCCCAGGCTTCAGATTAACCGCTGATTTAAGTGGAATTGTGTATACTCCGGCATAGGTTGTCTGCCCTGTAGTGGTAGCAGTCTCCTGCTTTGTTCCGCTGGTTGGCTTTGTCTTATCCTTTAAATCTGTATAGATCTCTATTGTATAATTCACATTCGTTTTAGATGTAATAGACATGGAAACTGCTTTTAAGTCCTCAGAAGATACTCCCTGTTTTGCCTGAGTAGTAAAAACATTGGCCAATTTCCTGTAACCGCTTTGATGGGCTACATTTAATCCTCCATCAACCTGATAATTGTTATCATATCCATCATTAGCAGAAAAATCAAACACCCAAGCCGTATCGGATAAAGAAAACGTTTCATATGACATCCAGAAATAACTCTGATTATAATATGAACCGGTTCCGTCTCCCCAACTATTACGAATAAGCCATGCACCATCTTTTTCAGGTTTAACACCATCTCTGAAATTATCTTTAGAATAGTTATCATCCCATCCAACAACCATTACCGCATGACCTGCTCTGTTATTTGTTTTATCATTATAACTGTTATTTATGTAATGATATCCGTTATCATTATGACTATACATGATTCCCACTGCACCATATTTTTTTATGGCTTTTTTCACATCTGATGCATTTTCCTTGATATTAATCATGTATGTATTTTCCAGATGTGCCTTATCCTTTGAATATGCATATTCATCAGATAAACCTGTATTAAGAAAAGTATCAATAGTGCTTGCTGTATATCCGTTGCTTGCCACCTTACTATATGGTACATCACTCTCGCTTACCGGACCACACCACTGTCCCATTCTGCGTGCCGCCATCAAATAGTTGCCACCACGATTGAGATAACCATACTGAACACTTGTATTATTCATATAGTACTTTGCATAGTCCCCCACTGTTCCACCAAGCGGATCTAGCAGCGAATTATATGCATAATATGCCAGATGCAGTTCACTAAGATCTATATTTTTATCAAACGCACCATCATTAATCAGATCAAACTCTGCAAGACCTATTGACGAAAATGTCCAGCATGTGCCAAGAGGATTTTGATTACGAACAGACGGATATTTCGCCTTGATATCGCTGACTCCATTTGCCGGATACTTACTCTCTATAGTTTCATCTGCAGAATATCCCCAATCATCAGAATACGGCACCGCCTCATCCGGTTCATACACCGGTGTATTATAATCCAAATCACTCAGAATATATCCACTTGTAATGCTATTTTCTACAATTGGCTGTTGTTCTGCTTCAACGCCTTGTCCTGCTGACACCGGTTCTGCTGCGACCGGAACAGCCACACCTAATATCATAGCCGCACTTAACACCAATGATAAAAACTTTTTTGTCTTCATTCGACTTCCTCCATTAAAATAATCCGCTATACCTATATCTAATATAGCGGATTACCATGTAAAATACAATTACAATGTATCGTTCTCCATTGTATTAACTCCTCTTACGTTTCCTCTTCAAATGTAGGTAAAACCACAACTGACGTCTCATTAGTCAATCGGTATAATTGGAAGCTCTATCACTCCGTTATCAGATTTCGGTTCATTATTATTATTCATTCCTGAATTGTCATTATCTGAATCATCTGTGCCTGAACCACTATCTCCTGAATTGTTTATTTCAGATTTTTTATCAATCTTATCACCTGTTTTATTTACATCGTCTGAAGTGTTTTCTGATTCATCATTTTTCATTATATCAGTCTCATATGAATCCCTGGAATCATTATTATCGGTGTTTTCTGATGAGCTCTTTGTATCTTTCAAGCTTTTGCCCGTTTCTTTTGTAGTTGTTGAACTTTCGTCAGAATTCTTATCCACATTACTAGTCTCTGTATTTTCTGTATCCAATATCATCTCTGTAGCTGATACTGCCTCTGTGGCTATTTCTGAGCTTGTTTTATTTTCAAGCGCTATATTCTTTGCAGACAGTGCTGCAACTGTAATTGCTACGCCAAAAATCAATATCACTATTGTGCTAACCATTTTTTTGTTAAAATTAAATTTCATTTTCTATATCCTAGTATAATTATGGTGTAGTCAATCAAGACTCTTTTTTATTGTATCATCTATAAATGGGTAAGTTCGTGATTTTGCATAAAAGAAAGCCCCCATAATTCCAATAATGTTGTATAATGGAAGTGACCAAACAAACATTTGTAACATTTACGAAAGAAGGTGCCTCTCGCAAATACTGTACATCATTCTTCATTCATATACAACCAGCTTAAGAAATTTAACTTATCTTCTCATATATAGAATTCATAATCTTGACAATCTGCCTGAACCTGACAGGATGAAAAACAGGCTTACCGCCGCTCTCCCAGTATTTGTTATAAATATCTGGAAGCATAATGGAATAGAAATGACACCACTACAGTCTCCAAAGCCGGTCTTCATCCTCACCTGTCATATGGGTATACGTATTCTTACAATCAATAAAAACACCGTCCCCCTTCTTCATGCTGTACTCGCGACCATCATAGTACAGCTTTCCAGCTCCATCCCTCCAAATATCTAATATACACTTGCTATATTCTGTATTTTTATGTTTCGCACCTGATTATCAAGTTCTATAAGAATATCTAAAACACATTTTATATCATCTCTTTCAAATTCTTGTTGTTCATCTTCAAAATGAACCCCTTTATTTAATACTCTCCAATTATCAGTTTTTTTAATTTCTTGCAAATTATCCCTTATAGGTTCCATTCCTGACATGGTTTTTGTTTTTTTTATCAATGCATCAACTATAGAATATAAATCTGGTTGTGTTTTAGGAGTTCTCATAGCTACAGATATCTGTCCATTTGAACTTTGAGAAATTTTATTCCATAAGTTATATGAAATGCTTTCCATAGCTTGCCTACATTTTGATGCAGCATCCTTTAACTCATTATTTTTGTATTTTATTTGTGCCGCTTCTATAGGAGTTTTAGCATCTGAATACTCTACGACCACGCCTCTTTCATTTAAAGAATCTGCTGGCAAAAACTTATAAATCACAGCATCTTTATTGCTCCTTTTCGCTCCAAGTCTGTCTTTCAATTTTGTAATAAATTGATCTCCGTGCGTTGAAAGAATTATTTGAATATTTTTAAAATCCTCATATTTCATTAAAAGATTAGCCACACCATTTCGATGTTCATCATCAATCGCATTTACAATATCATCAAAGATAATAAAGTTCATGTTATCCTTAACAGCCTTTGCCAACAATATAGCTAACCCCAATATCTTAATATGCCCCTCGCTTAATACATGCAGTGCTTCAGATGAACTTCCATCCATAAAAGTCAATACCAGTTTATTGGAATTAGCAGAAGGCAGGCAAACACTTGATAACATCTCAAAACTTGCATCACCCTGATTAATAATATTATAATAATCGACTATTTTATCTTCTAAATTTTGTGCTATTAACTCTGGTAATTTTTTCATATAGGTACTAAGATTCAATATTATTTTTTCATACGATTTAACTATATTAGAGTTAAACTCAGCCTGCTTTTTTTCTTTATTTATCGTTAATAATATTTCTTTAACATTTTCATCAAATTCTTTAATAAATTTATTTGTACTTGCAATAAGTTTCCGTTTTTCTTCTATTTGTGCTGACAATGTAACTAATTCTTTTTCAATTTTCTTTAACTCTTCAATTTCTTTCTCATAAGACTTATTTTTATTGTCTGCAATGATATTATGTTTTGTGATTTTTTCGTTAATATCATTATCTAATAAGCTATTTATACTACTAGAAAAATCAATCCACGTTTTAATAGAATCATTCATTGTTTTAATATCATCAATCCCAATCATATTACGAGTTTCTGGATTAACACCTATAAGTTTTATTAATTCTTTATTATTTGTAATAATATAATTTAATTCATCTATAATGTTTTTAATATTATAAGCCTCATTCTGGATTTCTTGAGTAAGTGTATCAATTTCCTTATATTCCAAAATCTTCTTTTTTGCATATAAATATGGATTTCTCTCTGCTCTGCTTATAGTTGTTCCACACGCTGGACATACACCAGTTTCATCTAATTCAGATATAATTTCAAACAATTTCTTATAATTTACTTCTAATGCTTTATCCGCTAATCTTTCCCTTTTATCACGTATATTAGAAAAACCTTTTTGCATTTTTGTGCAACAATTCTTTATTTCAATATAGCTCTGATATTCAATTATTTCTATTGTTGATTTATTCTTATCTTGGAGCTTAAGAGTTAATATTCCATTCTTAGGATTATCATAATATTCTATAGCCTGCTGAATCGTTTCAATTGAATTGTCTTTCTGCTTTGATGCAGTAATTTTTCTTTGCTGTTTTTCATATAATTCATTAAGTTCTTCTTGCAATCTATCAAGTTCCTGTTGTTTCTGTTCTCTAATAGCTTGCTGTTGTTTAAACGATTGTTCCGTAATAGAACTTATTGGTAAATATTTTTCATCAATACTACTTGAAAACCCTTGAATAAAAGATGAGAATTCTGACAATCCAAATAAAGCAGCCATTCTTTCACCTTGATTTTTTGTATTTAATCTACTCAAATGCGAAAATTCCATAATTCGATTTTTTTCAACAAAAGAAAAACGATATGTATCATAAGAAATCTTTGCTTCACCTTCACTACCATCATCAAATAGACAACGAATAATAGGTTGTTTTCCCTGCTTTGTATATGTGTTTTTTATATATGATGGAAGCTTAATATTATCTGCATCTGCCTCTTCTATATTTCCTAAAAGTCCATATTCTAAAGCCTCGCTAAAACTTGTTTTCCCCGACCCATTAGGTCCATATAAAAAAACATATTGCTTATCAAGCAAAAAATTTCTACTTGTTGCAAATCCTCTAAATGAATCAACCTCTAAAGAAATTATTCTTTTGATGCGCTTTTCTGAATATGATTGACCTTCAGAAACATTCGATAATGAAGTATCACATATATTTTTCTTTTTATTAATCATTTCAGCAAATTTTACACTTCTCTTACCCCGCGCCGTTCCACCTGCTTCTCTCAATTTATCAAAATTATTAATAATTATATTGGCTACCGTAATGTCATATTTATCTAGTTCTCCTATATTTAACGAATCTCTCCATTTTTTTAATTCTTGCCCAATTATAGTCATTTTTCTACCTCTCATTTAGCTTTACCAAAATGTTTATATAATAGATTTCTTATCAACATACTCATTTTATCAACTGTTCATAAACTGCCCATTTCAAATTAGCATTATAACCTTTGAGTATTTTGTAGTCTTCTGAATAGATTTCTGTATGTCTGAAATCTGTATTCTTTAAATTTAATTTTTCCCATTTGTTCTTACTTATTTTAGCCTGTGCCAATGAGGCATCCTCAAAATTCGCATCAATAATCTCATTTGACGATATAATAGAGTTATTAAACATAACATTTTTGCATGATACATGTTTAAATATCGATTTATTTATATGCGTATTTATAAACTTTGATCCATCTATTTTACATTCCTCAAATATACATTCTTCAAGTCCACAATCATCAATATGTATTTTATTCAAAAAACAATCTTTGAATAGAGCCTTGTTAACACTTTCTTTTTTCAAAACAAAACTTCGAATCTTCGAATGATATATTTCTGCATTATCAAAAGAACATCCACCAACTTTAGCATACTCCCAATCCAATTTATATATTTTGCAATTTTTGAAACAACATTTATTTATTTTAGCCGAATCAAATTTTCCTCTATCTATTGTTGCGTTTACAAAATTACACGCAATAATATTACAATCTTCAAAATCCACATTGCTTAAGCTCGTATCAGAAAAATTAACATTTAATAACGTGGAACCTGAAAACAGAGTATTTGATAAATTGCAATCACTAAAATCAATATTTTCAAGATTTGCATTACAAAAATTCGATGATTCTAAACTGGAATGTTTAAAACTAATATCACTTAAATTTATCTTTTCAAAGCTTATATCATCTAAATTACAATTTTGACCAACTGAGATAATATCATTCTTTCCAATAGCAACACTTTGGTCAAATAACTCATTCAAATCAAATAATATCTTGCTGTTTTTTATATGCGCCAATTCTTCTTCCGAATTCCAAAATCTAGTTTTTATACATTTATCATTTGAGTGAGTAGCGCTCATAAAAATTCGTATAAGCAAAAATGTATTAAACAGTGTATTTTTCAATTTCTGATAATAAAACCCTTTATAGCAAAATTTCCAAATAGTATCTTTTAAAATTATATTTTTATACATATTAACGAATATAACAGTAAACTTTTTTATATCGTCACAATTATTTCCCATATACTGTATTCTTTTATAAATAAACAAGAATGTTTGTTCCCATGTTGTGTGAGATATTCTACCATATTGCATAATTTCACACATAATTTTAAGAAAACACTCTTCTTTATTCTCGTATCTATTATCCATTATTGGAATCAACAAATTGAATATATATTCTGCAAAAAAATAATCTCTAATATTATTATGGTAAAATTCTAGTGCTCCATCATGACCATTATTCTTCCAATAAGCACATAACACACAACACTTCTTTATTCCATCTATAATTTCAGATTCCAAATTTTGTTCTTCAATAATTTCATCGAGCTCATATGAAGTTATATAATATCGTTCCTCTTCTGAATTTTGGAACATTCTATAAGCAATTTTACAAACTACATTATATAACAATTTTTCATACTGCTTTATTGGGTGCTCCAAATTATTATCAAAATTCTCATTGTACTCTGTATTAACAATAGCCTTATTAAAAATCTCATGATATAAAGCCCATATATTATCCTGAAGTTTATGACTCATATCGCATGCAACCAATAGATATAATGCTAACGGCGTATCAGCTACTCCTATTGCAGTTTGCTCATCCAAATTTTTAATATAGTTTTTAGTTGAATCAGGAATGTATTCTCCACATTCTTCGTATTTTTTCATCCATTCATTTCTTGTTTTATCATCAAAATGTAACAGCTTAATCGTTTTTACCCCAAAACTCCTACCATCAAATGCTTTTTCATCGATGAACTGCGGTCTTGTTGTTATTATTATTTTATTATTCTTAAAAGTTTTTCTTATAGCTATAATTAATTCTTCTAATTTTCCTTTATGTATACCTTCAATCATGCTCATTTCGTCCGCACCATCCATGATTAATATACAATTTGGATACTGGCTTCTTAACTCTTCAATTCTTTCAATATTCAGATAATCTAAAATTATTTTATCAATCTTTTTATTTTTATCAGAAAAATCCAATTCTCTTAATCTAATGCATACTAACTGATTTTGAAGGAAAATCGTTTTGCATACTTCATCATCATTTAGATAATGATAACACAAATAAGAAATCACACTTGTTTTCCCAATTGCAGCATCTCCTTCTATAAATAGAATTCTGTTTTCTGTTTCATCCCACAAAAAATTTGATAGAACCTTCACCATATCAGCATTATCTGAACCATTTGCGTATATTCTTGGATTCACAAATAATCTATCTAAAGTAACCCTACTATCGGAAATGTACTTATGTCGAAATAATTTCTCCGTAAAATTATCTGAATATTCTTTGATAACCGTCTCCACTCTATTACATATACATTTACATTCATTAGTAAAACTCCCAAATATACTATTATTCTTATTCATAAAATTTTCTAAAGAATTTAATACATCCGTCGAATCACCATCTGAATTTTCAGAAATACTATTAGCCTTTCTTATTAACGATGTAAAATCTAAAATATTAACTTCTTTATCAAACACTATATTTTCTTTAATTAGATAACCATCCCCATTTTTCCCCTTATAATTTTTTGTTTTTTCCGCATCTTCTACCATTACAAAAAAATATAAGCTATAACATTCAATAGATTTTTGTTTGCTTAAATCATTTTTAAGTTTTTTACAATCTTCTTTAAGTTTATCCGTATACTTTTCTAAATTTTCTTTTTTTATATAATTAATCTCTTTGATCCTATATAACTTTTCCCGACGCTCTTGTATATTATGTTCTATAACATTGATTGTATTTATGATTTTATCTGGTTTATCTGTCGATGTAACCTGTACGATTTTCCTTTTCGTTTCGCTGATTAAATCATATCCCATATTATTAAAACTATTATTATTCGCATTTTTCAAATCTACATTATACAAAATATTTAGTAAATCACATATAAACTGCTCAGAACTAATATTTATATCATGCATATTTAAGCTCCCCATATAATGTATATAGGCTGTTAAAACACTTATTCCCATTGTAAATCTTTTAATTATATTTTCTCGTCGAATCATAAAATCTCCTCATACGTACATAAATACATCTCTGAGTATTCCTACCTCGCAATAACACACAAATTACAGTATTTCCATTCTTGTCTGTTACAACACCTCTAAATGTCAGTCCGTTCTAGTTCTCCACACTATGCTAAACCTATTTTTATGGGCTTAGTTTTATAAAACAAGGAACTTCACGGATTCAGGTTTATCTTAATTCATTTGAAATTTCCCCAAATACCGTTCACTATTTATTTACGTGCCAATATACCTCCTTACCATCTCTTACTCTTGTAATAATGCCATATCTCTGTAGTAATTCCAGTCGTCTTCTTATAGCTACACTAGTTCTACCTGACGTTTCAGCCAATTCCGATATTGTTGCACATGATTTTTTATTAATATATTCTATGATAGATCTATCGGTTTCACTAAATCCATTTTTTTTGCCATACTGTTTCAAATTGCTGATCTTATTTTCCTTATTTTCCTTATTTTCATCATTTATACATGCTATCACTTCACTAAATAACTTTAAATAATCTTTTGTTCGTTCATAAATATATCCATTTATATTTTTTTCATCATCACAACTATGGACTATTGCATTTCGATAACGACGTATTTCATCAATTTGGCTACATACCTGTCCATTTATGATACCACCATTAAATAAAATTTCTAATGCATCAAATATTTTAATTTTATGATAGGAATCATCTGAGTTTATAACTTTACAAGCCAATTTTATTAGAGTCTGTTCCAATTGATTGTAATTTGTCACAAACATACTAAATGTTGCTTTTAAATTATCTTTAGAATTTAATTTATCATCATTATTTTTCTCATATAGTAAATCTATTTCTTTCTTATCTTTTTCACCTTTCTCACTTACCTCATTTGGATTTAGATACATAACAAATCTAAATATCTCTATCAAAATAAATACAAATAAAATAATTGACTCCGTCATCAAAAACGGAGTATATTTATTTAAATTATTACTATATGTAGCTATTGTCATTAAACAAAATATTATATCAAAAATGCAAAATACAATAATAAATAAAAAGCACCTATAACACTCTCTCCGCCCCTCATCTATATATTCTTCGACAGTGTCATCATTTTCAGCATAAACCTTCATTTTTGAATCTATCATACTGTAGCTTGCAATTGTAAGTCCTAAAATAGCGCCTATAACCTGAGCTAAAGATGAATATATGTATAATAATTGATTTTCTTCTAACAAAACAAACTGTATCTTTATACAAATACAGTTTATTATATTAATTGCTGTTGTAATTCCTATTAGTAACAATATTACTGATTGTAAATAACTGACTATTTTTCTTATATTCTTCATAATAAACCATAAAACTTTTTCCATTAACTACATAACTCAATTTTTTATATCCTCTATCTTAATCAAAAACTACTTTTATTGCCTTAAGTATATCGGATTTCTTGTTAAAACAAAATTTCAATTTGTATAACTAAAATCTCAACTTTCCTTATTTTATGCGACTTGGCGGTATGCC
>OLGH01001262.1_pt1 | contig 24999 bp, 35 predicted proteins | sample 1604851 | NCBI WGS metagenome assembly OLGH01 (sample SAMEA3888894, study PRJEB22519) | human gut metagenome | biome: human gut; feature: human-associated habitat; material: faeces | place: Denmark | collected 2010 | reverse complement strand
TTTTATGGGCGTGCATGACGGCCACCGCGCCCGTATGAAGGCGCGCTTCGTGCGCAATGGGCTCGATAATTTCGATGACCACAGCGTGCTCGAGCTGCTGCTGTTTTACGCCGTGCCGCGGCGCGATGTCAACGAGCTCGCGCACGCGCTGCTGGATCATTTCGGCACGCTCGACGCGGTCTTTGAGGCAAGCTGCGAGGACATGATGCGCGTGCCCGGCGTGGGGGAGAACGTGGCCACGCTCCTCACGCTCATCCCGCAGGTCGGCCGCCGGTACCAGATGGCCAAGCGCCGCCAGCAGACGATCCTGCGCTCGAGCGAGGACGCCGGGAACTATCTCGTGCCGCTGTACCTGTATGAGCGCACGGAGGTCGTCTACCTCCTGTGTCTGGACGCCAAGTGCGGCCTCATCAGCTGTAAGGAGGTTGGCCGCGGCGTGGTCAATGCCGCAGAAGTGTCCGTGCGCGCCATCGTCGAGACGGCCCTGTCGCAGAAGGCGGTGTCCGTCATCCTCAGCCACAACCATGTGGACGCTTATGCGCTGCCGTCGCGCGAGGATGAGCTCACGACGCGCCGCATCCGGGACGCACTTTTGCTCGTAGGAATCACGCTCGCGGATCATATCATCGTCTGCGGTGAGGATTATGTGTCGTTTGCCGACAGCGGCCTGCTCTGAATCATCACCAGCGGCACAAATCCTGCATTTTGCCTGTCAAGCTTTTTTTCAAATCTCTCGCGGCTGCGAGAGATTTGTGTTATGGTAACAAAATCGGTTTTTGCGAAATCCACAAAGTCCGTTTCCACCGTTTCCTTATTTATGCAGAATCGGAGCAAACACTTGAAATAGAAAAGAAAATCCGGTGTTGAAAAGTCGGTTGAAAATGTTGATAACTCACAGCAAACAGGAAGTCGGCAAAAAGTTATGTAAACATATTGTCACGGAAATGTAAGAACTTTGATCTTCTCCGCGGGCGGGAAAGCCTGAAACAGCGCGTGTTTTTCGGGGGGGTGTAACAGTGCAAATTCTGCACAACTGACAGGAAGCAAAAAAAATCGACGACTTGTGCAGAAATGCGACATTTTTTCATGCATGAAAACAAATAGTAATCGTCGAACTTTTTTGTTGACATCCACTGAGACATGTGATAGAATGTGCAAGCTGTAAGAAATGTGCTAGTGTAGCTCAGTCGGTAGAGCAGCTGATTCGTAATTATGAATGCGATTTTTATGCGTTTGCAGGTATTACACCACTTGATTTTTAGCCTATAGTAGACTAATCAAGAGGTGTTTTTTTATGCCAAAAATCAAAATGCAAACTGCGTTGTGCCCATCATTTGAGGATGCTTTTGAGCGATTCATCATCTCAAAAAAGGCCAAAGGATTATCAAGCAAAAGCATAGCAACCTACGAAAACCATTACAATGCAATCAGCAAGTACATTGAGCCAGAGACACAAATGGACAAGCTAAGCAAGGCCGACATTGAATATATGCTTGCTGGCATGCGTGATAAAGGACTTGCAGCAAATAGCATTGCAAGCTACACGCGCACACTGCGAAGCTTCCTATCATGGGCGAATGAAGAAGAACTAACAACTGTGAGCTGTAAGCAGTATAAGGCCGAAGAAACAGTGAAAGACACATACACGGATTCAGAGCTTGCTAGGCTTCTAAAAAAGCCCAATATCCACAAATGCACGTTTTCAGAATATCGCAATTGGGTAATGATTAATATGCTGCTCAACTGTGGCATGAGAGCTGCAACCATGCGTAGCATTCTAGTCAAAGACGTTAACTTGCAAAACCAAACTATCATTTATCGCCATACCAAAAATAAGAGCATTCAGATTGCGCCGCTGTGCAGTGAAATGGTTTGCATTTTGCGCGAGTATCTAAAACTAAGGCAAGGCAGCATGGATGATGTGCTATTTCCATCGGACGAAAACACAAAATTCACTGAAAGCGGCCTTTATCAGGCAATCGCAAAATATAACCATAGCAGAGGCGTTAGCAAGACGAGCACGCATTTATTCCGTCACACTTATGCAGAACGCTTTTTGCAGAATGGAGGTTCTCCATTTGAATTGCAAAAAATACTTGGGCACAGCACATTAACAATGACACGCAAATACTGCCGCATTTATGACTATGACATTGTGCGCAAATATGATTCTGTTTCTCCATTGGCTACTTTTCGGGCTGGAAGCAATAACCATTGACACAGACAATAAATGTGATATTGTAAAAGACAGTAAGAGCCAAAAAAAGAAGGGAGAAAATAATAAATGGGAATTATACAACTCAATGTGCCCCAATGGAGAGAGCCATATAAACCGTATAAAACGTATTCCGAAGATTTAATTCAAGACGATGCGGAGTGGCTTGAGCATCTAGCTAAGCGCTGTGATGTGGCACTAGATAAGCAGCCAGATAGCAGAGGACTTAAATTGTTACGGGGCAGAATGCGCAACTGGTTAAAGCAGTACCAGATATATCAGCAGCAGGGTGGCGATAATGCAGAGCTGCACGAAAAATGTGAATACATTCGTTTTACTTGTCGTAAATATCCACAACTGTTCAAAGAGTAAGGCAATTAAGCCTTGCTCTTTTTTTATGCCCTAAATGAAGACAGCAGTCGTCCATTTAAAATTGCTCTAAACAAAAGCAAGAGGCATTTATATATCCTACTCTGAAAAATTGCACCTACTATGATAGGAGAAAGATATGTTACGGTTAGGCTCTTCATTCAGATTTGCCTCAAACAAAAACATGAGACATTTGTATAGCTTCTTCTGAGAATTTACGCCTACAATGATAGGGGGTAGTGTAACGGTGAGTCATTTTGTAATGTGGTCAGATGCTTAAAACCAACAGTACAAAATTATAGCTTTATACAAAAATTATACACATTTATATACTGTTCTACTCAAAAAGTTGGGTCGAGAAATAGTTATATGGTATATATATGCTGGCACATGTATATATAAATTCTACGAAACGAAACGGAGGAATACCATGGAACAAGAACTATTAGTAGCAATTCCTGAAGCAGTAGCAAATTTGACAAAACTAGAAAAATGTGGTATAATTTAGGAAAATAAAATTAAGACGCTCAGTCGGCCATTCACATTTATCTCATACAAAAGCTAATCACAGTCGTATAAAGCAAAATTGAAAATTGCGCCTACTATGAAATAGGCAAGTAGATATGCTCACGCTGGTGCTTTTAATCTGGTTCAATTCTAGATGTGGGCTAGTATTTTTTTTAAATTTTTTAAGGAGGATGAATTATGAAAAACGTAAAACACAGAGAAGAGTATGTATGCAAGCGCTGGCGGATGCTAACTTGGCTAATGCAAAAAGGGTACAAGCCAATAAGGACAATGCCTGACGTAAAGCGAACAGACTATGTTAATTGGGTGTTTGACAACACACCTGAGTTTGAGCATGACGTTGAGCTGTATTTTGCACAGCTTAAAGCCAAAAATTAATAATGAAAATAATGTAAAATGAATTAAAGTAAGGAGATAAAAATTATGAGTGGGAAAATAAGCGTTTATGAGCGAGGCACAGGAAAGCAGTATAGCATTACAATTGCGGCCAATCAAAAAGTAATTCAAATTAACAGAGTCAAAAATTACATAAATTTTGAAGCCAACTATAAAGCAATGACTGCTTTATCATCTAATGCTTATGTTTTGTATATGTACCTGTTGATGCATGACAACCGAAGAATATGGGCACTAAGCAGCAAGGATGTGTATGCCAAGACAGCGCTCACAGAAAAGACATATCCAAAAGCGGTTGCTGAATTGATAGACAAAAATTATTTAGTAAGGGGAGATATACAACTTGATGCCTATACTAAATTTTCAGATAATAGCTATCAATTTTATGAGCTTCCTGCTTGCTAACCCTCCCCCCCAAAAGGGGGAAGCAAAAGAACACCCTCCCCCCCAAAGGAAAGAACGCCCTCCCCCCCAAAGGGAGGAACAAATAATAAAATTATAAATAATAAAATTATAAATAACAAAACTATAGAAACCAAAACAAGTTTTGCTTTCTATACTGGGAAATCAACTAACGTTGCTTTCCCCGGAAGATGTTTTAACCTTAAAGGAGGAATTAACTATGAATATTAAAGAACTAAAAGAATTAATTGATGAGCACAACCAGCTTGTTGATGCTCAACTAACAATATGGAGATGGAAATTTAAATATCATATCATGAAAAATGAACAATTTCCTGAGCGAATCCGTGAGCTAGATGATTTAGGTCGGCTTGACGAGTACATTATAAAAAATGCATTTGATTTATGTAGAGAGGCAGCTAAGAGCGGCGTAGCAGTATGTACTGACGCAGATTACCATGTGCGAGAAGTATTGTGCACAGATACTGAATTATAAAAATAAAGCCTAAAATCGCATAAATAGTGAGGGAATTTGTACACAGCCGCTTGCTAGTATACTTTCCCTTGCTGTGCATTTAATGATGAAAAAACGTATATATTTATTAGATTTTGAAGGAGAGAATGAATTATGAAGAAAATGATTATTGAGATTAACGTACCAGATGATTTTAACCATGTTGATGCAGCGATGATGTATAAACGCTTACAGAGTTAGTACATGAGCAGTATGATGCAGCATGGCATGAGCACATGGATTGCAAGTTTATCGAAGAGCATGATTAATGATTGATGGAGGTAATGAATTATGAAGAAGATTAGTGATTTTAATTTTGATAATTTTGGTGCATTTGTTGAGGACGTTACTGTTCAGCTTGACGTTGATGAATGGGCAAGTCTAAACAATTTTATATGTGTGTGGTTTATGGTTGATTTTGTTGATAAGCTTTACATTGATTTTAACGAGGGGCAAATGGTGCTGAACAATCAGCTTATGCGCTTTGACGAAGCCGACGAGGAAATGATGAGCAAGTATATCAAGGAGCGCTTTGGCATTGATAAGGTATTTGCGTTCGACTTTGACAGTTACAAAAAGAAAGTAATTTGCTATCGCTTTTTCTAAGGGCGCAAATAGAATGCATTTTTGCATCCCTCTTCTGAGGAATGTAATTATATAGGGAAGTAGTTTGATGCTCAAAAAATGGGCATTTATACGCAATTTTTAATGAATTATAAAGAAAGGAGCTCCATATGGGAGATTAGCAGCAAACGAAGCGAAGAAGTACATTGTTAATGTACTTTAGTTATGAGTCAATTTTGGGATGATTTTTGCAAATGCATAGAAACGCAAGGCAAGCCGGGTGAGGAAGCCTTTAGCAAATATTTAATTAAAAAGTATGGCGCGAAAAACGTGAAAGATGTGAGCGAAATTGAAAAGTGGCAGCATAAGAGTGTTGATTTTCTAGTACGTGATACGCTGCACAATGGAGAGATTTTGCACTTTGAGGTTAAAAACGATTATGCGCACTGTAATACAGGCAATTTCGTAGTTGAATACAAAAGCGACATTTGGCGCAAAAAAATAGGCTGGTGGCCGAAAATAGTTGCAGCCAATTTAGATAACCATTTTATCGCATACAGGGATGCTTATAGCGGCGAGACATTTATTGTTGATTGCGCGGAATTAAAAGAATACTTAAAAAATAATGTCCTACGAAAAGTTAGATGCTACGAGAAGAACAACAGCAAGTGTGCGCTTTGCGGCCTGTTGTCAGAAGATACTATTTTGTGGGATTTAGATTGTGATTATATAGTATGCTAATTTAATACAATTATTTATGGTTTTTCAGGTTGACACTTTGGGAGGGTAATTATACCTCTTATTAGGGTTAACCTGAAAAATCGTGCATTTAGTGAGGATTTTTAAGTAATAAAAAGGAGGTGGCTGTTATGTCTGGTAAATATGCAAATCTTACTGCTAATAATGCTTCCCCGGAGGAAATAAGAGAAAGGAACTCAAGGGCTGGCAAGGCTAGTGCAAAGGCAAGAAAAAGAAAAAAAGAATTAAAAGAGCTATTGTTACTAGCGTTATCTCAGCCGCAAGAGGGCAAACCCGAAGAGGATAATTATATGGGTATTACTGTGGCTCTGATTCAAAAGGCACTCAAAGGAGACACAAAAGCGTTTGAGATTATCAGAGATACCATCGGGCAGAAGCCAATTGAGCAGCTTGATATTAACAGTAATAAAATAAATATTAATATAACTGGTGATGAGAATGATTAATCTCAACATTAGCAAGAAGGTTTTTGTGCCATTATATTACCCTTATTTGTGGGATTATAGTTACAGATATAATGTCTATTGGGGCGGCAGAGCAAGTGGCAAAACGAAATTTATTATGCAAAAATTGTTTTTAAAAGGGTTGAAAGAGAGAAGAACTATCCTTCTAATGAGAAAAGAAACAAATAAATTGCGTGATAGTGTGTGGAAAGAGTTGATGGTGACTATTGATGATTTCAATATGAGGCAATTTTTTGAAATTAATAAGTCGGAATTGAGGGCAACTTGCAGAATCAATGGCACAGAATTTAAGTGTTTAGGCTTAGATGAGCCAGAAAAAATTAAAGGTTTTGTTGATATTTCAGATGTTTTTATGGATGAGGTTACTGCATTTACGGCAGATGATATTGAACTGATTGATGGTACATTGAGAAGCAAGAAATATCGTTTGCCATTACAAATGTATTTTTCATTTAATCCAATTTCTAAGGCGAATTTTGTATACAATTATTTTGGCTTTAGCACTGATACAACACCACCAGATACTTTCATTTTACATTCTACTTATTTAGATAATCCTTTTATTGATGACAGTTTCAAAGGCAGAATGGATGCTTTGAAGCAGAGAAACTATAACAGGTGGAAAATTGAAGCACTAGGTGAGTTTTGCACACTGGATAGGCTGGTATATAACAACTGGCGAGTTGAGGACTTTGATTATAAGAGCATTCAGGGTGAGCTTTTAGTGGGACTTGATTTCGGATTTGTTACTGACATATCAGCATTAGTTGCAAGTATTTTGCAAGAAAACGAGAAGAAGATATGGATATTCAAAACTTGGGGAGATACAGGCAAAACCAATGAGGAATTAGCAGCAATAATTAAATCATTGGGCTTTGCCAAGAGTGTTATTATTGCAGACTCAGCAGAGCAAAAATCCATTGAAGAGCTTAAAAGATGTGGAATTACAAGAGTGAGGCCAAGTAAGAAAGGGCCAGACAGCATTATTCATGGCATTCAAAAGCTGCAAAACTATGAGATTATAGTGCATCCCTCTTGTGATGGCATTATTACTGAGTTTGAAAACTATTCATGGCAAAAAGATAAGGCAACAGGAGAGTACATTAATAAGCCTATTGATGCCTTCAACCACTATGCGGACTCGCTCAGGTACAGCTTGCAGTGTGTTGGCACAAGGCTTAAATCTTTTGATAAATCCCTATTGGGACTATAGGAGTTGATATTTTATGATTGAATTACTTTACAACGCCGTCCGTGCCGTTGGCGGCGAAGATATTAACATTATTGCAGACATTACAGACGCAGATGGCAAAGATATTACAAGCGGATGCAGCTTATCTTTTTTTGATAAGAATCAACAATTGTTAGGTGAATTCCAAGGCCGATTTACAAATGATGCATGGGTGTTTACCATTCCAGCAGACAGCACACAAGGTAAGCTAGGCCGCTATTGGTATCGCATTAGCTACAAGGGTGCTAGTCTTGGCTTTGCTGCACCTATTTATATTGGGAGGTGAGGCTAATGCCACTACAACTAAAAAACAGCAATGCAACTATTACTTTGCAAGCACCTATTAAACAAGTAGGTGGCGCTGTTGATAGCGTTAATGGTATGACAGGTGATGTTGTGCTTGAGATACCTAGCAAGACTAGTCAGCTTGAGAATGATAGCGACTTTGCGACAAATAGTGCGTTAAAAACAGAGGTTGCAGGACTTGCTACAAAGTCTGAGCTTGAAGCGGTTGAGGGCAAAATTCCAGCTCATTCGGTTGAATATGCTCAACAGACATTGACTGACTCAGAGAAGAAACAGGCGCGTGAAAATATTGGGGCTGTAGACTCAGCTAACGGTTTATTGCCTGTTGAATGTATTTTACCATTCGGGTCTAACACTACACATAAAACTGTATTCATAAAAAATGGGGTAATGCTTCCTCTTGATTACTCAACCGCCACAGGAGACATGAAAACAGCAATATCGCGTTTTAGTTTACTTCTGAATAGCTTGAATATGACCCCGGCTATAATAGACGCAACTGTCGAAAGCTTTGCAACTCTTATCAAAAATGGAATATTCGGTGATGACTTTTATGGCAGTTATACATATCCGTCAAATGTTTTTTACATTTATGATTCTCCGTTTTCCCCACAAACTGTAATTAGAATGTGGAGTTATTATTCTGCTTCCGATAGCCGAAAAGGATTTGCGTTGCGCGCGGATAAGGCTAACGGCAATACTTTTACACGGGCTTACAATATTACTGCCTCAGAATATGCAAATAACTACATTAGCTATACATCCATCCCACTTGCTGCATATGCTAGCGACTCTGGAGATACACCCTCTATTCAGCAAGTTGAGGTGGCCTCAGCTCCCACAACAGCTAAGCAAATTGCAACAAAGGAATATGTTGATAATGGCTTAGCGCAGAAAGCACCGGCAGGCGATTATGTCACGAACAGCGCACTAAGCGAAAAAGGCTATATAACGCTTGCTACACTCCCTAAGTATACAGGGGGTGTTGAGTAATGGCAGATGTTACATTGACTTATAAAGGCTCTACTATTGCAGAAATGAATGCAAGCGGCAGCAAGACACTAAAGACGGCTGGTAAGTATTGCGAAGGTGATATAGGGGTTAGCTATGTTAAGCCTAGTGGTGGTGGTGGAAGCACAGATATTGAGGATGCAATAATCAGCAGAACTATCACGAGTTATTCAAATTCAAGAATTACAAGTCTTGGGTGGTATGCTTTTTATGGCTGCTCGAATTTAACAAGTGTTAGTTTGCCATTAGTTGCTACATCCGGTGGAAATGCTTTTACTTCCTGCTCAAATTTAGCCGACGTACAAATGCCAATGCTAACAGAAGTTTCCACTAATATGTTTATGTCATGTTATGCACTTGTTAAGCTTAAATTTCCCGCATTACATAATATTAATCAGAATGGATTTGCATATTCTTCCTCTATTGAAACTCTAATTTTGCCGAATACACAAATGTGCACTCTAAGTAATAAAAATGCACTTAGACTTACATCAATAGAGAAAGGAACTGGTTATATATATGTTCCGCAATCCCTAATTGAGGCTTATAAAGCGGCTACAAACTGGGTAACTTATGCAGCACAATTTAGGGCAATTGAAGATTATCCAGATATTTGTGGGGAGGTAACAACATGATTAAGACAGAAACAATTATAATTAATGGGAATGAATTTGTGCGCACCTACTCCACTATTGGAAAGTATGTCGTAAGAGATGGTGTTAAATATTCAGAGGCAATTGATTTACCCAGTATGGGATATGTTTATATTGAAAGTGAAGATTATTTCTCAGAAGATGCAACAGAGGCAGATTATATAGCTGCTCTAGCTGAGTTGGGGGTGCAGTAAGGTGAAAAAGGTAGATTTAAATAATAAAGTTGCTGCAACCAAGAACACAATTAAGGATGCATTACAAACTATGTATGATGCTCTTAATCATGGGCAGCAGCAAAAGATTGTCAAAGATGAAAGAATCAAAGCCCTATTTGATAGATATGGCGTTGAATATTAAGGGGTGAAAAGATGTTTAATTTAAATAGAGAAACAGAGCTTACACCAGATTTGCTATACAAGATGATTAATAAGTATCACACTAACGTTTTGCCGAAGCTGCAAAAATACAAAAATTACTATGATGGCACACAGGCAATATTACGCAAAAGTTATGCAGATGCATCAAAGCCCATTAGCAGAGTCGTTACTAATTTCTGTGCAGATATTGTTAGCAGTTATTGCGGTTACATAGCAAGCCCCGGTTATATCAGCTATAGCAGTGATAGTGACATTGATAGCATTATGGATTGCCTCAGATACAACGACTATCAGGACGAAGATAGCGATTTTTTAAACGCTGCACTTATTTATGGTGTTGCTGCTGAATTGATGTACACGGATGAACAAGGCCAAGTTAGATTCAGATTAATTGAGCCTACTAGCTGTTTTGGCGTTTATGATGATTGCTTGACGCAAGAATTAACTCACTTTGTGCGCTGGTACAAGGCGAATGATTGGGACAACAGCGACTTATATAATGTGGACGTTTATAGTGATACCTCTATTAAACACTATCAGATGCACGGCACACAGGGCGGCTTAGAATTTGTTTCAGAAGAGCCGCATTATTTCAATCAGTGCCCAGCTAATATATTCTATCTCGATAAAGATGAGCGCAGTATATTTGAGTGCATTATAACGCTCCAAGATGCATACAATGAGCTTTTAAGTGGCGAGATTGATGATTTTAGTGCGTTTTGCGATGCTTATTTAACGCTTGAAGGAGTAGACGCAGAGGAAGAAGATATAGCCGCAATGAAGGCAAATAGAGTGCTTATTTTACCATCTGGCGCGACTGCTGATTGGTTAACCAAAAATGCAAGTGATACGCAGATAGAGAACATTCTTAAAAGAGTGCATGATAATATTTACCGCATTGCAAAGTGCCCTGACTTTTCAAGCGAGACATTTGTTGGTGGTGTATCTAGCGGTGTGGCTATTAGGTATAGGCTTACTGGATGTGAGACAAAAGCAGCCGCCATTGAGAGCAACATGAAGAAAGCACTACAGCGCCGCATTGAGCTAATTGCTGGTGTTGCAAGTCTAAAGTTAGGTGAGGATATATTCCGCGATATTCAGATTACCTTTAAGCGTAATATTCCAGAGGACTATACAAGCATTGTTAATATCGTTAATGCGCTCAAGGGCACAGTCAGCGATGAAACGCTATTAAGCATGATTCCGCAAGTTACTGATGTGAAAGCAGAGCTTGACAGAGTGCAAGAGCAGAAACAAAAAAATATGGAGCTGTATAACTTTGGCAGTAACCAAGAGGAGTGATGACTCATGGATTATTGGCGAAGGAGGATGCTAGCCGCCCAGAGGAATTATAGCGACAAAAGCATTAATGCAATAAATAAGCAGCTCACAAAGTACTACTCAAATGCGATGCAGTCAACCATTAAAGACTTTGAAGCACTTTATGACAAGGTGCTCAACCAAGCCGAAGAGGGCAAGCCTGTTACTGTTGCTGATTTATATCGGTTGGACAAATATTATCAGATGCAAGCCCAATTAAATAAGCGTTTACAGAAGCTTGGTGACAAGCAGTGTAATGTAATGTCTAAGCAATTTGAAGCGGAATATAGGCATATATATGTGGCTTTAACCGATGATAAACAAGCAATTACAGCTATGGTATCAGATGCCGCATTTAATCAAATTAACGAGCAAGCCGCTGCAAGGGTTGCGCAAGAAATATGGTGTGCTGATGGCAAGTCATGGAGCACAAGAGTATGGAATAATATCAACGACTTGCAGCAAACATTAAATGATAGTCTGATTGACTGCATTGTTAGCGGCAAAAAAACTACACAATTAAAGCAGACACTTATGGAGCGCTTTGATGTGAGCTATCACAGGGCTGAGACAATCACAAGAACTGAGATTGCACACATTGAGACTCAGGCGGCAAAGGACAGATATAAGAGCTATGGCATTCAACAAGTAGAAATACTGGCTGATACAGATAGCCGTACTTGTGATATATGCGCGAGACTTGATAAAAAGAAATTTAATATTAATGCGCAAATCCCAATTCCCGCGCATCCTAATTGCCGGTGCTGCATCGTGCCGGTGATTGACACAAAGAGAACAGATGATATAATGATAAATAACCCCATAGAGCAGCGCAACACAGGTAAGGGCAAAGCTAATGCGATATGGAGTTATGGCGTTCCGCTGAATAAAAGGCAGCAAAAGCTATTGGATGCGATGCCTCAATATGATAGCCGTATTATTGTCAGAAAAAACCACGTAAATATGACAGACTTAGCCGCTTTAACCGCTGAAACAGGCGTTGAGTTTGCTATGTTTACAAAGGGCGGAGATAGGCTGATTATTCGAGGGGACAGCTATAGTGTTAATGTCGATGTTGAGACGGCGCAGAAGCTTGCGGAAGAGGGCTATAAATGGAGTGGCCACACACATCCGGGCTTAGATACGTTTGTTTTGCAAGCCTCAGAGGGAGATTACTTTATTTTGAAGCAATTTAAGCAAAAAGTTTCCGTAATCTATAATTCAAAAGGCGATTTTAGAACATTTGATAATAAGTAGGTGAGAGTTTATGAAGAGTCTTTTTGATAAGTATGAACGAGAGATAAAAAAATATTGCGATGATAATGGACTGGATTTTTCCAAAGCGAAAAAGATGGGGCATTGTTGGGGCAAAAATGACCTGATAATACAATATGTCGATTACGAAAAAGGCAAAAGAGGGCTTTTAGATGAAACTCCCGCTCCAGTTGTATTAGAGATGGAAATAGTAGAGGGCAAGCCGCAATTCAAGCAAACGCAATACACAAAACAATATCTTAGCTAATAAGGAGTCTAACACTGGTTAGGCTTCTTTTTTATTGTCTTTTTTGAGGGGCAGACGCTAAAGAACAACTCAATATTAAATTAAAGGGGTAGTCATAGAGCTACAACTTATGGAGGTTTTTTTATTATGGATGAGACTATGAACGACATTAACGTTAATGAGAATGAGAACAATGAGAATAAAGAGCAGAATAAAACTTTTACAGCAGACGAGGTTGCAAAACTAATTCAGTCTGAAACTGATAAAAGGGTTACAGCCGCTCTTAAAACACAAGAGAAGAAATATCAAAAGCAGCTCTCTTTGGCACAGCTAGACGGAGACGAGAGAGCAAAAGCTGAAAAGGATAACAAAATCGCAGAATTAGAGGAACAACTAGCAAAGTATCAGATTGAGGCTAACAAGAGCGAGTTAAAGAGTGTACTTAGCTCTAGAGGCTTAAGCGCTCAATTTGCCGATATTATTTCTATTGGCGAGGACATTGAGCAAGCACAGGCCAACATTGATACACTGGACAAGCTATTTAAGGCTGCTGTTAAGACGGAAGTTGAGAAGCGCCTAGCCAATAACAGCCCAAAGGGTAATGGTGGCTCTTCTTCCGAAATCACCAAGGAGTCTGCCAAAAAGTTAAGTATGGCAGAGTTAGACAAACTGGCGAGTGAACAACCAGAACTATTTTCAAAATTATTTAATTAAAGGAGATTTTTATTATGAGTAATACTGTTTTTTCTAATAAGGTTATCGAAGCTAAGGCAAAGGATTTACTAACCACTCAGGTTAATGCACGTTCTATGATGACTGTTGACAATAGCCTAACCGCTACAGCAGGAATGATTAAAACAATTAATACTTACACTTATTCCGGCGTTGCCGAGGAGCTAGCTGTTGGTGTTGGTAACACTGCTTCTACTAGAGGCTCTATCGCCTATGCTGGCAAGGATTACACAGTTAAGATGGTACAGCAAGCAGCAGATTATTTCGATGAGGACTTCATGAAGGACAATCTCATTGTTGACTTCATGCTAAAGGGCGCAACTCAGATTATGACTAACAAAATGACTTCTGATTTTTACGCTGCTCTTGCTACAAAGAATTCTGCTGGCAGTGCTGAACTAGTACAGGGTGTTACTTTTGCTAAGGGCAAGGCTCTCTCTTACGATGTCATTGTTGACGCTATCTCTGAGCTAAATGTTGAGGATGAGAGCGGTATCTTCATTGTTATTCCTAACGCTTGGAAGGCCGCACTCCGCAAGGATGCTGATTACAAGTCTGCTCAGATGGGCGAGGTTATTTATAATGGACAGGTTGGCATTATTGCTGGTATTCCTGTTATTGCTACTAAGGCTCTAACTGATAAGGCTTATGTTATGACTAAGGAGGCTGTTACGCTCTTCATGAAGAAGGACGTTGAAGTTGAGCAGGAGCGCGACGCAGATAAGCGCAAGAATAGCATTTATCTCCGCGATTGCTACATCGTTGCTCTTACTGATGCAACCAAGGCTTGCAAGATTTCTGAGGCCGCTTCCTGATTGACAATTTAATAATGGGGAGGGATAACCTCCCCTCCCAATAAAAAGGAGGTTACAAAATGATTGAAGAAGTTAAATTAATGCTTGGCGATGCTGCTACTAATTATTCTGACGCTCAAATTGGTTTAGCTATCAAGATGGCATTAGCCGAAGTACAAGGCTATTGCAATCGTGAGCTTGACTATGAGCTAGAGATTATAGCAGAGCGCATTGCTGTGATTAAACTAAATCGCATGGGCACAGAGGGGCTTGCAAGTGAAAGCTTTAGCGGTGTTTCTGCTTCTTATGTTGACGGCTATCCAGCAGACATATTAGCTGTGCTCAACCGCAAGCGCCGCATTAAGGTGGTGTAACATATGATTAACTCTCAAATTAGAAACTACGATTATTGTATTTATGGTGAGTTAGATGCATATGGGCAACCGGCTTTAAGCGACAAAAAAGGCACTGTAAAAATGGCAATTAATGTGCTCTCTAAGCGCATTGAGGATAATGTGCTTTATGCACAGGCAGAGTATATTGGGTTTACAAGCGATGCACAAATAAATGACAAATATGTAATAGCATACGACTCTGAGAAGCTTAAGGTGCTCTATGTCTATCCATATGGCAGACTCAAACAGGTTTTTATGGCGAGGTGCGAGTAATGGCCGATGTGGAATTCAATGGATATGACAAAATCCTTTATAAACTGAACAAGCTATATGACTTAGATGGCATTGAAAAGGCTGTAGGCAAGGCTGCTGCTCTAGTCGAAAAAGAAGCAAAAAAGAAAGCACCTAAAGATACAGGTGCGTTAAGGCGTAGTATTGCAAGTAAGGTTGAGACAGATGGTAATGAGATTAATGCGGATATTTACAGCCCACTAGAATATGCGCCATATGTTGAGTATGGCACTGGCCTTTTCGCTGAGAATGGAGATGGGCGCAAAGATGTGCCTTGGCTCTATCAAGACGATAAAAAGAAAACGCATATTACAAGGGGACAGCACCCACAGCCATATATGCGCCCAGCGCTAAACGAAAACAGAGAAAAAATTATAGCATTAATAAAGGAGGGCTTACTCAATGATTGATTATCATAGCAACCTTGTTAGTGCCCTCAAAACAATTGGTATTCCGGTGCATTATGAAATGACGCTGCATAGCGGTTTAGAGACTCCATGCATTAGCTATATAGAGCTATCTAACATAGCTACATACAATGGAGATACTCTAGGCTATAGCCGCTTGCAATATCAGATTAAAGTATATGGCACACAAATACAGGATTTGCAGAAATACGCATTGCTCATTGATAAGAAATTACGCCCACTTGGTTTTAAAAGAGTTGGCTGCAATGAGATGTATGACAACAATTCTGCGATGATTCAAAAAATTATGACTTATGAGGCTTTAGGACTCGAAGATTTTTAAATTTGGAGGTATGAAATATGGCAACTATTTCAAAAGGCATTAAGTTGAGCTATAAGGCTGGTGAAGCCGCTAGCTATACCGCTCTAACCAATTTACAGGAAATTCCTGATTTGGGCGGCGAGGCAGAAGCTATCGAAATCACTACTCTAGCTGATGCCGCACATATGTATACAGATGGCATTTTAAATTATGGTGATTCTCTAGGATTCACCTTCCTTTATGAGCAGGAGCAGTTTACGACACTACAGGGGCTAACTGGTTCTTGCTCTTGGCAGGTTGCTCTTCCTGATAATACCACTTGCACTTTTAGTGGCACTTGCTCTGTAACTCTTGCTGGTGTTGGCGTTAATGCTGCACTAACTTACACTTTAAAGGTTAAGCCTAACAGCGCTATGACTTGGGGCACTGCTGCTTAATATAACCCAATTGGGGAAGTAGGGAGAGGTATTCTCTCCCCTCTTCCTACTTATTTTTTTTAAAGGAGAGAAATTTATATGATGTATGTTGATTTTACTGCTGGTAATAAGGATTACAAGCTAAGACTTAATACGCGCAATATTGTTATGCTTGAAAAGCAGATTGGGTGCAATCCTGTAGCTATTTTTGATGATGGTGAGACATTTCCAACAGTAACTACTATGGTGGCTGTGCTCAATGCAAGTTTGCAGCAACTTAATCATGGGCTAACGCTTAATGATGCTTATGATATTTATGATGATTATATCGCGGATGGACATAGTGCCAGTGATTTTATTAAGGTTATTATTGATATCTATAAAGTATCTGGCTTGATTCCAGAGAATGATAAAACCGAAAAAAACTAATTGAGGGGGGCAGGGTTGATGGTAGCCCAGCTCCCTATTTTTTTGGTGATACCATATTCAAAATATTGGATAATGCGCTGGATTGGGGAATCTCAGAGGCAGACTTTTGGAGCATGACACTTGCCGAGTTAGAGCGACTTTTTAAGAGCAAGCAGAGAATGCAAAAACAAAAGGCTCAGGAACAGGCTTATTTTGACTATCAACTAGCTGACTTAATTGGTGTTAGTGTAGGACGTATTTATAACAAGTCTACCAAGATGCCCTCTGTTGAAGAAGCATATCCAAATATTTTTGATGCAGAAGAAAAGCAAAGAAAACAAGATGAATTATCAGCGGCTCGATTTAAACAATTTGCGGAAGCTTTCAACAAAAAATTTGGAAAGGAGGATGCAAATGAATGAAGAGTTAAAAGTAATTATCAAAGCCGAGATTGCCCAATTCAAAAAAGGCTTAGAAGAGGCAAAAAAATCAATGGGTAGCTTTAAAGACGAAGTAAAAAATTATGCTAAAGATGCTAATAACACTATCAAAAAAATGGGTGACGGTGTAGCAAAAGTTGGTAAGACAATTGGCAAAGCTATTACTGCTGGTGCGGCTGCTGCTGGCGCAGGTGTTGTTGCACTTGGCAAGCAAGCACTTGATTGTTATGGCAACTATGAGCAGCTTGTGGGCGGCATAGAGACTCTGTTTAAGGACAGCGCTGGCGCTGTTGAGCAGTATGCGAAAGACGCATATAAGAATCAGCAAATGAGCGCAAATCAATACATGGATATTGCAACAAGCTTTAGTGCTAGCTTGCTGCAAGGATTAAATGGAGACACAGCAGAGGCGGCAAAAATTGCGGACATGGCAATAACTGATATGGCCGATAATGCTAATAAAATGGGCAGCTCCATGGAGTCTGTTCAGAATGCATATCAGGGTTTTGCAAAGCAGAATTACACAATGCTGGATAATCTCAAGCTTGGCTATGGCGGCACGAAGGAAGAAATGCAGCGTCTACTTGCTGATGCAGAAAAGCTAACTGGTATCCATTATGACATTAGTAACCTAGGCGATGTGTATTCAGCAATTCATGCGGTTCAAGAAGAAATGGGCATTACAGGCACAAGTGCCAAAGAAGCAGCAACTACCATTCAAGGCAGCGTTGCAATGATGAAAGCGGCATGGCAAAACTGGTTAACAGGCTTGATGGATAATGATGCTGATATTAATCAACTAACACAAGATTTGATTGATTCAGTTTCGCAAGTCATTGATAATATTGCGCCGAGGATTGGAGAATTCTTTGGGGCTCTTGTCGAAAGCATACATAATGCGCTTGCTGACCACCCAGAGGCACAAGCCATTTTTGACGATATAGTTAGCGCCATACAAACAGTAAACGATATACTGACTGATATTGTCAATTGTGCCGTTGAAAATTGGGGCACTATTGAGCCAATTCTCACAGCGGTTGCGGTAGCTGTAGGTGTTGTTACTGCTGCTGTCATTGCCTATAATGCTGTGGCTGCAATTAAAGCAGCTATGGATGCAGCACAGGTTGTTTCTTTGGGCGCTCTGATTGCTGCACAACTAGCTAGCGCTGCTGCTACTTTAGTGGCTCTAGCGCCTTATATTCTCATTGTGGCTGCTATTGCCGCTGTTATTGCGGTTATTGTTTTATGCGTAAAACATTGGGATGAAATCAAAGAAAAAGTTGTAGAAGTGTGGGATAAGATGGTTTCAACCATTGAAAGCGCAGTTGAGGCCGTGAAAGAATGGTTCGGCAATCTAAAGCAAGGCATTGCGGATAAAGTAAATGGCATTAAAGAGGCTATTCACGAAAAATTCAATGCTATTAAGCAGAAGATGAGCGACACAATTCAGGCTGCAAAAGACAAGGTGATTGAGCACTTTACCAGAATCAAAGACGGCATTAGGGAGAAAATTAAGGCCGCAAAAGAGACGGTTAGCAATGTCGTAGACAACATTAAGGAGAAATTCAGTAATGGTTTTAATGCCGCAAAAGAGACAGTTGTAAATATATTCGACAACATCAAGCAAGGCATTAAAGACAAGCTAGAAGCAGCGAAGCAGACTGTTAAAGATGTAATTGATAGAATCAAAGGCTTCTTTAACTTCTCTTGGAGCTTGCCAAAGCTTAAAATGCCTCACATTAACATTTCCGGTGAATTTAGTTTGATGCCGCCTAAAGTACCTAAGTTTAGTATTGACTGGTACGCTAAAGGCGGTGTTTTTGATGCTGCAACACTGTTTAATAATGGAGGCAGATTAAGCGGCCTAGGAGAGGCTGGTGCTGAGGCGATTGTGCCTCTCGAAAACAACACACAATGGCTTGACAAGATTGCTGATAAACTGTCTAGCAAGATGGGCGGCAGTCAACCTATTATCATGCAAGTGGATGGCAAGACGTTTGCCGAAATTAGCGTAGATAGCATTAATGCGCTTACTAGACAGCGCGGCAGCTTAGCACTCAATCTAGTATAAAGGGGGTGGAATTATGGCATATTTCAAAATTGGCAGCACAGATTTTAGCGCCTATGTTAGCGGCCTGAAAATTAGCACAGATGTTAATTATAATGCCCAGCAGAACGCAAATTGTGACACAGTAGTTGACTACATAAACAAAAAGCGCACGTTTGAGGTGGAGATAATTCCACTCGATTCAACTGCAATGGCTAAGTTATTAGAGGCAATAGATGCCTTTAGTGTGAGCATTAGCTTCCGCAATCCAAAGACAAATTTACTTGAAACTGGTGTAAGCTGCATCATTGCATCACATGATATTAGCTATTACACAATTCAGGATTCAAAAATAATGTATCAGAAATTCAATCTCAAATTCAATGAGTTGTAAAAGGGAGGTGGAAATATGCTAGCTACAACAAGCGCATATAATTCTGCTATTTCCGCCTCTGTGCGTAGAATTAAAGCCAAGGTGGAGCTATATAATGGCTCTACTTTGGTGGCTACTTATACACAAGCGGATAAAGTTATAAGCTTTGACATTCAGCGAGTCGGAGAAGATGGTAAGTTTTTCGGCTTTGGCATTTGCCATAGACTAAATGTGCATTTGATTGATGTGCAGAGAGAGATAGATATTTCAACAGCCAACACTATAAAGATTAGCCTTGGTGCAGAGTTGCCAGATGGCACTACAGAATATAAGATATATCCCACTTTTCAAGTGTCAGAAGTGCACAGGGATGAGAATACCAATGAGCTATCTGTAACTGCATATGATGCCATTTATAAGGCTTCTGAGCATGCTGTAAGTGAATTGGTGCTTACAAAACCATACACAATAAAACAATTTGTTGAAGCGTGTGCTTCTACACTTGGTGTGTCTGCAACAGGGCACACTAATTTTATTTTGAGCTATGAGAATGGCGCAAATTTTGATGGCACTGAAACACTCAGAGAGGCACTTGATGATGTGGCAGAGGCTACACAAACTATTTACTTTTTAGATGCCAATAATAAATTATGCTTCAAGCAGCTTGATAAGAGTGGTAACGCTGTTATTAGCATTGATAAATCAAAATATATCACGCTAAAAAGCGGAGTGGGGCACAGGCTGCAAACAATATGCATGTGCACTGAGCTAGGGGATAATGTCTCTGAGAGCACTACTCTTGTTGGTAGTACTCAATATGTGCGTGACAATGCTTTTTGGGAGTTGCGCGAAGATATAGCCGCTCTGGTGCACAATGCTATAACAACCATTGGTAACATTAGCATTGATGTATTCGACTGTACTTGGCGAGGCAATCCGGCACTTGAAGTGGGAGATAAAATTACTCTGACAACAAAAGATAATAAAGCCTTAACTGCTTATTTGCTGAATGACACTATTAAATATGATGGCAGCTTACAAGAAAAAACGCAATGGAAGTATGACGCAAACAGCACGGAGACTGAGAGCAATCCCACAAGTTTAGGAGATGCAATTAAACAGACTTATGCAAGGGTTGATAAGCAAGAAAAACAGATAACATTGCTAGCCTCTGAAATGAGTAGTCAGACTCAAGCGATTAAAAAGACAGTTAAGCAAGTAGATGTTGAATATTATCTAAGCACTAGCACCACTTCTGCTACAGGTGGCTCATGGAGCACAACAGCACCCACATGGCAAGAGGGCAAGTACATGTGGAGTAGGCAAAAAGTTACTTACACAGATGGCACAAGCATTACACGCAATGCCACTTGCATAGCTGGTGCAAAAGGTGCAGACGGCAAAAATGGCAAAGACGGAATTAATGGTGTTGATGGCAAAAACGGCACAAATGGTAGAGGCATTACTAGCGTCACAACTGAGTATTACATTAGCACCTCACAGACAGAGCTTGCAGGAGGCTCATGGAGTGCATCACAACCGGCTTGGGAAGAGGGTAAATATATCTGGACAAGGAGCAAAATAGTTTACAACAATCCTACAACCACAGAATACACAACCGCTGTATGTGATGCTGCATGGGCAGAGATTAACGCTATTACAGGGCAGCAAAAGACGAATACAACAGATATTTCACAGTTGAAAGTTGAAAAAAATAATATATCTGCAAGTGTTGCGACAATCGTTGAAAAGCAAAGCGACATTGATAGCACGATTGTTGACATGCAAAAGGGTATTGGTGAACAAAACCAGAGCAATGCCGCTCAGTTTGAATCACTGACAAATAAAGTTAATGCAACAATGACGAGCGAACAAGTGCAGCTTGCAATTAGTACTGAGGTTGCAAAAGGCGCAAACAAAGTCACAACCTCAACAGGATTCAAATTTGATGATAGCGGATTGACGATTAGTAAAACTAACTCAGAAATGAGCACTACGATTGATGAGGACGGCATGAGCATTTATAAAGGCTCAGAAGAGGTTTTAACCGCTGATAATACAGGTGTAGACGCGAAGAATTTACACGCTACGACATATTTAATTATAGGCACAAACAGCCGATTTGAGGACTATGGCAGCCGCACAGGTTGCTTCTGGATAAGAAGTTAAGGAGGTGGGAAGATGGCTGTTTACAATAGTTTAACTTTGGAAGAAGTTTCATATTCCGTTGCCAACAATACAAGTGAAGTCAGAATGCTATGGACGAGCACACAGACAGGGCAGAGCCACAATGTTAATACTAGAACAGGTTATTATGTGTTCAATGGCTCATCCGGTAGTGTTGAATATACATTGCCAGCAAACACAACAGTTACAGTTTTCGATGAAACATTCACTGTTTCGCACAATAGTGACGGCACAGGCAGTGTTTCCGCTAATACATGGATGGACACAAGGATTAGTGCCGGAGAAATCAGTAAAGAGGCCAGCTTAACACTAACCACTATTCCGAGGGCAAGTAGTGTTAGCTGTAGCGCGGCAGACATTGGCAGTGATGCCACAATCACAATTAATAGAGCTTCTGCGAATTTCACGCACACACTGAGCTATGATTTTTTCGGCTTGACTGGAACGATTGCCACAAAGACAACACAAACTAGTGTTAAATTTACATTGCCAGAAACATTTTATGCGAAGATTCCTAATATCAAGAGCGGAAAAGGCGTAATCGAATGTGTAACATATAATGGAAATCAAGAGATTGGCACTACCATGTGCCCAATGCAAGCGAATTGCGATGAAGCACAATGTGCGCCCTCCATGAGTGTAGACTGTTACGACAGCAATGCAACAACAGTTGCGCTCACTGGAAATAAATCAAAATTCGTAAAATACTATAGCAATGTCACAGCAAAGACAAATGCAGTTGCTAAGCATAGTGCAACCATTAAATCACAAAGCATTTCAATTGGTAGCAAAACTATCAATGGTGGAGAAGGCATTATTAATGCCGTTGAAGATGGAGTAGTTAAATGTACTGCAACAGACAGCCGTTGGTTTACTAGCCAGATTAATTCTAACCATACTTTAATTGATTATGTTAAATTAACGTGCTCCATTGAAGCAGGAGCGGCTAGCACAAGTGGTGTTGCGCAGTTAAAAGTGAGCGGCAATTACTGGAATGGTAACTTTGGCGCAGCAAGCAATACACTAACCATCCAATACAGATATAAGGCACAAGACGGCTCTTTTACTTCTTGGAGAAATTCAAGCGCTGCTGTGACGAAGAGTAATAACACTTACAGCACCACAATTAGCATTAGTGGGCTTGACTATACAAAAGCCTATACTTTTCAAGCGCGCGCAATAGACAAGCTAGCAACCATTGAAAGCGGAGGGCAAACACGCAAAACACAACCGATTTTTGATTGGGGTGTTGATAGCAGTGGTGCAGCAGATTTTAACGTCAATGGCACTCTTAAAATCAATAATAGGAATATTATTGATATTATCTATCCTGTTAATAGTATTTACATGAGTCTTAATAGCGTTAATCCAAGCACCTTATTTGGCGGCACATGGGAGCAAATTAAGGACACATTTTTACTTGCTGCTGGTGCTACTTACAAAGCTGGTTCAACTGGTGGCGAAGCTACACACACATTAACACAAGCTGAGATGCCAGAGCATAACCATGTGATTTATTACCCAAATGCTGGCGGCCCTGATGAAGGAGCAGCACTTGGTTTCCCAGAGACAGGCAGTAAAAATACATGGTGGGCACCGGCATCTATGACAGGACAAACAGGCGGCAGTGCCGCACACAACAATATGCCTCCATACTTGGCTGTTTACATTTGGAAGAGAACAGCATAAGGAGGTGCGGCATATGACATGGGAAATTTTCATCGGCATTACTGTTATTATTAGTTTCGTTATTTCTATCGGCAGAATCATAAAAAGCAACACACAAGCAATGACGAGCCTCAAAGATGGTATTGCAACATTGAGCACCACCTTGGAGGGGCAGAAGAAAGACATTAATCAGATTGATACAACAGTACATAATCACGAAACGAGAATCACTGTTTTGGAACATAAGGGAGATGGCTGCAAATGAAAGACAAACTAGCAAAGTTAATTAACGTTAAGAGCATAATAACGCTCATTCTATGCGCAGTTTTTGCGTATCTGTCTGCACTAGGGCATATTACTGCGGAACAGTTTTTAACTATATTTACTGTGGTTATAAGCTTCTATTTTGGCACACAAACGCAAAAGAATGCGGATGTAGATAAGGCTGATAAGCAAGACATGATTAGTTGATGATTATGAGGGCAGCGCTTTGTTGCCCTCATTTTTTCGCACAAAAGGTGTTGACAAATGAGGCGGAATATAGTAAGATTCAAACGTTGCAATCAAGCGCTGTAGGTTCAAAAAATCAAGTGCTGATGCTTGAATATTCGCTAGTGTAGCTCAGTCGGTAGAGCAGCTGATTCGTAATCAGCAGGTCGTGTGTTCGAGTCACATCACTAGCTCCAGAAACGCCCTGTGGTCTTTGGCCGCAGGGCATTTTTGTACTCTGCCGCTTGACGCGGCGGCAGGGGCACGGTATAATAAAGTATACATAGAGCCGTTTGGAACGGCGCTTTTATTTTCCTACTAAATTAGATACATCTAACTAAAAACGGGAGGTGCGGCGCAATGGCCACAGCAAAACAAAACGAAACTTTCGCGGACACACTGGCGACGGTGCTGCATCAGGATGCCGAGCACACGGTCTATCGTCTCGGCGGCGCCGATGGGGAAGTGGTGCAGACGGTCTACCCGGTTTTCCCGGGCATTGAGATCGTGTATCACGACGTGCACGCCACGGCCTGCGCCATGCAGCGCACACGCGCGCCCGGCTGTCTGGAGATCCACCACTGCCGCGAGGGGCGCATCGCCTACCCGTATGGCGACGCATGCTTTTTCCTTTCGCCGGGCGATCTGGCGATCGTGCAGCGCTCGGCGGCAGCGGCCCCGGCGCGCTTCCCAACCGGGCACTACCACGGCATCACGGTGTCGATCGACCCGGCACGCGCACCGGACTGCCTGTCGTGCTTTCTCGAGGACGTTGAGGTGCGGCCGAGCGCACTCATCGAAAAATTCTGCGCGGACTCAGCCTGCTTTGTCACGCGCTCGTCACAGGGCGTGGCGCACATTTTTGCCGAGCTCTACTCCGTGCCGGAGGCCATCCGCAAGGGCTATTTCAAAGTCAAGATCCTGGAGCTGCTGCTGTTTTTGAGCGCGTTCCCCGTGCAGGCGGCCCAGCCGCAGCACAGTTACCCCCAGTCGCAGGTGCAGCTCGCCGAGCAGATCGGCGCATATCTGCTCGAGAACACGGAGCGGCGGCTGACGGTCGCGGAGCTCTCGCAGCGCTTCGGCGCCTCGGCCACGCTCATCAACAGCAGCTTTCGCGGCGTGTACGGCATGTCGCCGGCGGCGTTTCTGCGCGCGCAGAAAATGCATGGCGCTGCCCGGCTCCTGCGGCAGACCGACCGCACGGTGCTGGATATTGCCGGCCAGTTTGGGTATGATAACGGCAGCAAGTTCGCCAAAGCGTTCCGGGATGTCATCGGCGTCTCGCCCAACGCCTACCGCAGCGGCATCGACTGCGACAGCTGCGCGCCGGAGGCGCCGGCGGTCTGACGGCGGGGCGGACGACATTTTTCATTTTGGAGCCATGTTCCGATGAATTGGAGCGGATGCCGGGGGTGATGTG
>OLGH01001228.1_pt1 | contig 25501 bp, 23 predicted proteins | sample 1604851 | NCBI WGS metagenome assembly OLGH01 (sample SAMEA3888894, study PRJEB22519) | human gut metagenome | biome: human gut; feature: human-associated habitat; material: faeces | place: Denmark | collected 2010 | reverse complement strand
CACGGGCCTCCTGCTGCTCCTTCTCCCAGGCGTCCAGCTCCTCCTGATTGTGGAAGGCAACGCCGTTGATGCGGGTCAGCATCTTGTTCTCTTTGTCGTTCTTCCAGTAAGCGCCGGACTGCTGGGTGATCTTGAACGCCTTCAGCGCCTTGGTGTAGCACAGGTGGGGTCCGATGCACATATCGACGTACTCGCCCTGCTGGTAGAAGCTGAACTCGGTCTCGTCGGCCAGGTCGGCGATATGCTCGATCTTGTAGTGCTCCTGACGCTCCTCCATCAGCTTGACGGCCTCGTCACGGGGCAGGATGAACGGCTTGATGGGAAGATTCTCCTTGCAGATCTTCTTCATCTCTTTCTCGATGGCGGCCAGGTCCTCGTCGGTCAGCTTGGTGTCGCCGAGGTCGACGTCATAGTAGAAGCCGTTCTCGGTGGCAGGGCCGAAGGCAAAGTCCGCCTGCGGGTAGAGGCGCTTGATGGCCTGCGCCATGATATGGGCAGCCGTGTGGCGCAGAACGTGCAGTTCTTCCTCCTGCGGGCACTCGGCGACGGTACCGTCCTTGTAGATGATCTTCATAATTGTACGCTCCTTTTGCAATTGCACAAAAATGCAAATAAAAAATGCTCCATCCCTCGCTTACAAAAGGGATGAAGCATATAGCTCCACGGTTCCACCCAAATTGCGCTTATATCTTATATAAAAGGTAAGCGCCGCTCGTACCGGCTGTAACGGGCCGTACCCGGCGGAGGTTCGCCCCCGCGCTCGGCAGTGGTAAGGCTGCGGGCCGCTGCAAAACCGCTTGCACCACGCGGCGTACCGCGGCGGTTCTCTCTTGTGCAGGACCTCGCATCCCGTTTGTCTGCCTCATGGCTTTGTACAGGATGAAGTTAAGTTATTTATAGCACAAGTGCGGCTTTAAGTCAAGTAGAAAAATTTGGAATGTTGAGGTTGTAGGGGCCGCACATGTGCGGCCCGCAACGTAAAGGCAAGCAGGCGTCTGTTGTAAAGCTGCGGGCCGGGCATGCCCGGCCCCTACATTTATACCTCCGCCAGTTTGCACAAAAAACTTTCCACTCCCCTGCTCTGCCCATGTAAAACGCCGAAGTTATTAAATATACATTGACTTTACATATTTATGCAGTTATACTGTATACATCAACCAAGTGAGGGCTTGGGAAGGTACAAACATTTGAGATACATTGAATCGAGGAGATCATCATGAAAAAAATCACTGCTCTGATGCTCAGCTCCGCTATGATGCTGAGCCTGGCCGCCTGCGGCGGTTCCGCTTCCACCGAGACTGTTTCCAGCGAGGCTGCTTCTTCCGAGGCCGCATCCTCCGAGGCCGTTTCCACCGAGGAGGCCGCTTCTGCCGACGCTGCCGCGCTGACCACCGTCAACGCCGGCAAGCTGACGATGTCCACCAACGCCGCCTTTCCCCCGTATGAGATGACCACCGACACCGGTGATTTCGAGGGCATCGACATTGAGGTTGCGGGTGCCATCGCCAAGAAGCTCGGCCTGGAGCTGCAGGTCGACGACATGGACTTTGACGCCGCCCTGCTGGCCGCCCAGAACGGCAAGAGCGACATGGTCATGGCCGGCGTCACCGTCACCGACGAGCGCCTGAAGGTCATGGACTTCTCCGACACCTACGCCGAGGGCATCCAGTCCATCATCGTGCCTGAGGACTCCGACATTGCCACCGCTGACGACCTGTCCGGCAAGGCCATCGGCACCCAGCGCGGCACCACCGGCTACCTCTACTGCACCGATGACTTCGGTGAGGAAAATGTCATCGCCTATGATAACGGTCTGACCGCTGTGCAGGCCCTGAACAACGGTCAGGTCGACGCCGTCGTCATCGACAATGCCCCCGCCCAGGAGTTCGTTGCGGCCAACCCCGGCCTGAAGATCCTTGACACCGCTTACGCCCAGGAAGATTACGCCATCGGCGTTGCCAAGGGCAACACCCAGCTGCTGGACGCCATCAACGGCGCTCTGGAGGAGCTGCAGGCCGACGGCACCCTGCAGGCCATCGTGGACAAGTACATCACCGCTGAATAAGCGCTTTGCAGCAAGCGGAAAGGCACGCCGGCACCCCGGCGCGCTTTTCTTTTATTTAGTGTGATTTTTCCCGGAAATATGGTATAATACCAATATCGCGCTGTAGGGGCCGCATATATGCGGCCCGCAGCCTTCCCGCAGGCAAGAGTTTGCCGGAAAGCCGCGGGCCGGGCATGCCCGGCCTCTACAGGTGTGCTGAATTCAAACAGAAAGAAAGGTTGTGTTGCGGATGGAAGCACAGTTTGAAGCGCTTTCGGAGCTGGTCAAGAACGGCCAGAAGCTGAACTTCGGGCAGGACTTCTTCGTAAAATTTTACCAGGCATTTCTCTACTCGGACCGCTGGCAGCAGTACATCAAGGGCGTGGGCACGACCCTGCTGGTCACGGCCATTGCACTGGTGCTGGGCGTTGTGCTGGGTGCCATCGTCGCTATGGTCCGCGTGGGTTACGCGCAGCAGAAGCCCCACCACCGCAACCCGATCCTGGGCATCTTCAACGCCGCAGCGCAGGTGTATGTCACAGTCATCCGCGGCACGCCTATGATGGTCCAGCTGCTCATCATGAGCATGGTCATCTTCGCCAGCAGCCGCAACTTCACGATGGTCGGTGCGCTGGCGCTGGGCATCAACTCGGGCGCCTATGTGTCGGAGATCATCCGCGGCGGCCTCATGGCCGTTGACCCGGGCCAGATGGAGGCGGGACGCAGCCTCGGACTCAACTACATGACCACGATGTTCGAGATCATCATCCCCCAGGCCATCCGCTCCATCCTGCCGTCGCTGGGCAATGAGTTCATCATGCTGCTGAAGGATTCCTCGCTGATCACGGTCATCGGCGGCAAGGAGCTGCTGTATGCCGCGCAGGGCATCATGAACCGTACCTATGAGCCTATGTTCCCGCTGCTCGGCGTGGCCGCGACCTATCTGGTGCTGGTCATGCTGTTCAGCGCGCTGCTTGCAAAATTTGAGAGGAGGCTGGCGCAAAGTGATAGACGTTAAAGGACTGCAGAAGAACTACGGCGGCCTGCAGGTGCTCAAGGGCGTGGACCTGACCATCAACAAGGGCGACTGCGTTGTGCTGGTCGGCCCCTCGGGCTGCGGAAAATCCACGTTTCTGCGCTGCCTGAACCGTCTGGAGGAGCCGGACGGCGGCCATGTCATCTTCAACGGCAAGGAAGTCACCGACCACGACATTGACCATGTGCGCCAGAAGATGGGCATGGTGTTCCAGCATTTCAACCTGTTCCCCCACCTGACGGTGAAGAAGAACATCACGCTGGCCCCCGTGCGTCTGGGCCTGATGAAGCAGCCCGAGGCCGACAAGAAAGCCATGGAGCTGCTGGAGCGCATCGGTCTGGCCGACAAGGCCGACACCTACCCCAACATGCTGTCCGGCGGGCAGAAGCAGCGCATTGCGATTGTGCGTGCGCTGGCCATGAACCCCGACGTGCTGCTGTTTGACGAGCCGACCTCCGCCCTTGACCCCGAGATGGTCGGAGAGGTTTTGGAGCTGATGAAGGAGCTGGCCCGCGGCGGCATGACGATGGTCTGCGTCACCCACGAGATGGGCTTTGCCCGCGAGGTCGCAAACCGCATCATCTTCATTGATGAGGGCATCGTCAAGGTCGATAAGCCGCCGAAGGAGTTCTTCGCCAACCCCGAAAATGAGCGCTTGAAGGCATTTTTGTCAAAGGTGCTGTAAATTTGTATAGAAAGCGGTCTGCCGATGGATTTTCGGCAGACCGCTTTTTTGCCTGCGGAAACGCCCCCGGGTGGATATGGAATCCGCCCCTACGCTTTCACCGCGCACGATATTCTGCTACTATTATATACGCCCCGGCAAGTTGATTCTTTGCGCATAATGTGGTAAAATAGCACTATTACTATGGATAACTATGCAACCACGATTTTACACATAAGGAACAGGTATTTTTATGGCTGAAAATCTGCAAACCACCCGCCCGGCTGACGAGGGCTGGACTACGGTCATCCGGCCCAAGACCGGCTGGTTCGACATCGACCTGCAGGAGCTCTGGCGCTACCGCGACTTAATTATGATGTTCGTCAAGCGCAACTTTACCGTGCTGTACAAGCAGACGATCCTGGGCCCCGCGTGGATCATTCTGAACCCGCTCATCACCACCGTGATTTTCAACGTTGTGTTCGGCGGCATGGCCAACATGCCCACCGACGGCGTGCCCGGCTTTTTGTTCTACATGGCCGGCAATACGGTATGGACCTTCTTTGCCAACTGCGTCAACAATACAGCCAATACGTTTGTGACAAACTCACAGATTTTTGGCAAGGTGTACTTCCCGCGCCTGACGATGCCGGTCAGCCAGGTGCTGACAAGCCTGATCAACTTCGGCATTCAGGCGGTCATGTACCTGATCTTCTGGGTGTACTTCTTTGCCACGGGCAGCGGCGTCACCTTTACGCTGTGGGTGCTGGCTGTGCCGTTCGTCGTGCTGGAGGTCATGCTGCTGGGTCTCGGCGTCGGCATCATCGTGTCGTCCTTAACGACGAAGTACCGCGATCTGGCGATTGCCGTCGGCTTCGGCGTGCAGCTCTGGATGTACGCCTCCCCCGTCGTCTATCCGCTGTCGATGCTGGACAACTCCCCGCGCCTGCGTGTGCTCGTCCAGCTCAACCCCATGACGTCGCCGATTGAGATTTTCCGCATGGCTACCTTGGGCACCGGCACGGTCACGACGTTCGGCATCGTGTACAGCCTGATTTTTACCGCTGCGGCGCTGGTTTTGGGCGTTGTGCTGTTCAGCCGCATTGAAAAGACCTTCATGGATACCGTGTAAGAAAGGGGCGCGTAACTATGTCTGCAAATGAAAAACGCCCTGTCATCGAGGTCACGGGGCTGAAAAAGCAATACAAGCTCGGCCAGATCGGCGGCGGCACGCTGACCCACGACCTGCAAAGCTGGTGGGCCCGTGTGCGCGGCAAGGAGGACCCGAACACCGTCATCGGCACCGACCAGCGGCTGTTCGGCCAGACGTTTATGGCGTTGAACGGCGTTGACCTGACCGTCTATCAGGGTGAGGCACTGGGCATCATTGGCCGCAACGGCGCGGGCAAATCCACGCTGCTCAAGCTGCTCTCCCGCATCACCGCCCCCACCGAGGGCGAAATCAAAATTCGTGGCCGCGTGGCCTCGATGCTCGAGGTAGGCACCGGCTTCAACAACGAGATGACGGGCCGCGAGAACATTTATATGAACGGCGCGATTCTGGGCATGACCCGCGCCGAGATCGACGCAAAGCTGCCGCAGATCATTGAATTTTCCGAGTGCGGCGACTTCATCGACACACCCGTCAAGCGCTATTCCAGCGGCATGTTCGTCAAGCTGGCCTTCGCCGTGGCCGCGCATCTCGACAGCGAGATCATGGTCATGGATGAAGTTCTGGCCGTCGGCGATATGAAATTCCAGCAGAAATGCTTAGGGAAAATGAGCGACGTCGCCAATCAGGACGGGCGCACGGTGCTGTATGTCAGCCATAATATGTCGACCATTCGTCAGCTTTGCACCCGCTGCGTCGTGCTGGACAAGGGCAGGGTCATCTTTGACGGCGACGTGGAGCAGGCCATCGCGGTCTACATGGACACCACCGACGTCAACGTTGTCCACTACGACCTGGCCGATGTCGCCCGCATGACGGGCAGCGCGGGCAAGCGGTTCCGGCTGGAAACGCTGGATTTCGTCGGCAAGGAGTCGAGCGTGTTTGCCGATACCGAAAAGATGCGGGTGAAAATCACCTGGCGCGTTTCGGAGCCGTTCGCGGGCATCCACATGAAGATGAACCTCCACGCGCGGGATTCGACGCCCGTCGGCATCACCCATCCCGTCGACCTCGGCCCCGCCGAGCCGGGCAAAATCTACACCTCTGTGTTTGAATTTGACCCGAGTCTGCTGGGCGAGGGACAGTATTTCTTCTATCTCGACATTTTTGACGGCGCGCTGGCCCACGCGGTCTGCCTGGACAAGCCCGTGACCGAGTTCGCCTTTGAGGTGACGAACAGCGACCTGACGATGCCCGAGTGGGCGTCCGGCTGGGGCCGCATCCACTTCCCGCCCGTCAAGCTCGTGCAGGAGTAACGCATGAAACCGAATTTGTACATCTGCCACACTGCGTATCAGGTTTTGGTCGATCTGCTGCGGGCCGGGCGCTGCGCCGGCAAGCCCCACACGATGGTGCTCTCCGCCTCCGTGCCCGACACCGCCGCGCTGGCGGTACGTCTGGATGCGACGGGCGTGGTCAAGACTGTCCTTGTGGACGAGACGCGCTGGCCCGGGACCGTGACGGGGCTGTTTGCTCACCGGCGCGCGGCCCGCGCCTTTGAGAAGCTGTGCGGCTGGAAATTGAACTGTGCAGCGTTTGAAAATGTCTATATCCACAACGATTGGAGTGTGCTGGGCCGCTATTTGCAGGATTGCCGCGCCGGGTATATTTTGTGCGAGGACACGTTCGGCAGCACGCTCGGCCCTGACCAGCATCTTGTGACCGACCAGCGAGCCGCGGCGGATTTTGCCGCGAAGCAGCGCGGAAAAGGCTACCTGTACTGGGGCGACAGCCCGTGGTGCGTCCGCGTCGAGAGTGAGGACGCCGCGCGGTGTACGCTGTTCCCGGCGGACCGCATGGTGACGGACAGCAAGGCCAAACTGTTAGAGAGCCTGACCGACGACGAAAAAGCGATGGTGCGACGCGTATTTTTGACGCAGCCCCTGCCCGAGAAGGCAGACGGCGCAACGCTTTTGCTGCCCCGCAGCTTTGTGGCCGACGGGCTGATGACCCAAGCGGAGCAGGACGCGATGTTCAAAGCAGTGGCGGAAAAATACGCCGTTGGGCCGCTCTTTATCAAGACCCACCCGCGGGACACGACGGATTACGCCGCCCTGTTCCCCGATGCAGTCATTTTGGAGCGCACGATGCCCAGCGAGGTGCTGAACTTCTGCCTCCCCTTCCATTTCGCCCGTGCCGTCACCGTGCAGAGCTTCGTCCTGCGCGGCTTCACCGCGGCGGATGAGAAGATCCTGCTGACGCTGGAGGAGGCGAGGGCACTCCTATAAGCGGCTGAGGATGTAGGGGCGAACATTGTTCGCCCGTCAACTTTACGAAACAACGCTTTTTCGGGAAAGCTGTAAATGAGGCAAACAGCCGCGGGCGAGCAATGCTCGCCCCTACAGAGAGCTTCCCGCGGATATATTGAGGTATAAAACCATGAAAACAATCGCTGTGATCCCGGCGCGCTACGCCAGTACCCGGATGCCGGGCAAGCCGCTGGCCGATGTGCTGGGCAAACCGATGATCTACTGGGTCTACAGGGCCGCCAGGGCCTGCCCGAAGCTGGACGATGTGCTCATCGCCACCGACGACGAGCGCATTGCCGACGCCTGCAAAACCTACGATATGCGGTATATTATGACCAGCCCCGACCACGACACCCCCACCGGGCGCATCTGGGAGGTCAGCACCGTCGAGGACGCCGACCTCTACCTGCAGCTCATGGGCGACGAGCCGCTGGTCAACCCTGCGGCATTCGACCTGATCCTGCCTGACACGCTGCCCGATGACCCCTATTACGTCGCGGTGCTGACGAACATTATGGAGCACCCCGCCGACGTCATCGACTTCTCGAACCAAAAGGTCGTGACGAACGCTGCACGGGAGATCCTGCTGATCTCTCGCAGCCCTATCCCCTACCCGAAGGGCACGCTGGATTTCGAGTACGAGAAGGTCACCGGCATTCAGCTGTACAGCAAGCAGGCACTGAAATTCTACCATGATACGCCGAAATCCATCCTTGAAAAGGCCGAGGAAAACGACATGATGCGCTTTATCGAGAATGGCCACAAGGTACACGCCATCGTCAGCCCGTACAAGACGGTCAGCGTGGACACGCCGAAGGATCTGGCGCTGGTAAATGAAATTTTGAAGGAGAAGCAGCATGGCTGATATTAAACTGCTGGACTGCACCCTGCGCGACGGCGGCTATGTGAACAACTGGCAGTGGGGCTTCGGCTCGGCGCGCCGTATCATCCAGACGCTGACCCGCGCGGGCGTGGACATCGTCGAGGTCGGCTTTCTGCGCAATGTGGACGGCTACGACCCCGACGTGACGGTCTGCAACACGATTGAGGAACTGAACCGCCTGCTGCCCGACGAGGGCCAGCGCGGCCACACGATGTACTCCGGCATGGCGATGCGCTCCAACTACGACATTGCCAAGCTCTCCCCCTACGACGGCCACGGCATTGAAATCATCCGCATCACCGCCCATGATTACGACATTAAGGACGGTATGGACTTTGCCCGCCGCATCAAAGAATTGGGCTACAAGGTCTCCATCAACCCCATCAACATCATGGGCTACAGCGACAAGGACCTGCTCTGGATCTTTGAGCAGGTCAACGAAATTCATCCGTGGCAGTTCTCCATTGTGGATACCTTCGGCAGCATGCGCCGCCGCGATCTGGAGCGCATCGTCAGCATGGCTGACCATAATTTAGCCCCGGACATCCGCCTGGCGCTGCACCTGCATGAGAACATGGCGCTGAGCTTTTGCCTGGCGCAGGAATTTCTCGACAAGCATCTGCGCCGCGACCTGGCTGTGGACGGCAGCCTGATGGGTATGGGCCGCATCCCCGGCAACCTGCCGATTGAGCTGATCGCCGACTATATGAACGAGTACTTTGGCGGCCACTACAACATTGACGACCTCATGGACGCCATTCAGGACCACATTGCGCCCATCAAGGGCAACTGCGCGTGGGGCTACACCCCGGCGTACTTCCTGTCGGCCAAGTTCAATCTGCACCGCAACTATGCCGAGCATTACCTTGGCAAGGGCGATCTGACGAACCGCGACATCAACCATATTCTGGCGGCCATCGCGCCGAACAAAAAGACTGTGTTTGATGCCGCCTACGCCGACACGCTCTATACCGAGTACAAGAACCGCCGCATCGACGACGCAGGCGCACTGGCCGCCCTGCAGAGGGCCTTTGCGGGCAAGACCGTGCTGGTGCTGGCCCCCGGCGGCAGCCTGGCTGCCGAGGCTGGCCGTGCCGCTGTAGCAGCCGCGCAGGCCGACGTGATAGTCTCGGCCAACTTTGTGCCGGATTTTGTGACGCCCGACTATGCGTTTTTCACGAACGCAAAACGCTTTGACGTGGATGCCGCCTACCCCTGCCCGCTGATCCTGACCAGCAACCTGCGCGCCGACAAGGACGCGGCGGTGGTCAACTATGACCGGCTGTCCGCCACCGACGCGCAGGGCGGCAACAGCGTGCTGATGCTGCTGCGTCTGCTGCGCCAGTGCGGCGCGGCGCGGGTGCTGCTGGCCGGTGCCGACGGCTACAGGCCGGGCACTGCCGCCTACGCGGACGAGGGCCTGCACACCCACACCGGGCGCGGTGCGGCCTACAATGCCCAGATGGCGGGGGCCATCCGCGCGGCGGGCCTGCCCGTGGAATTTATCACCCCCAGCGAGTACGAGAGGGTCTGACGATGATACGACTGCTGGTGCTGGACGTGGACGGCACGATGACCGACGGCGGCGTCTACTACGACGCCACCGGCAATGAGCTGAAGAAATTTGCCATCAAGGACGGCGCCGGGCTGGTGCTGGCGCGCACGGCGGGCATCCGCGTGATGATCTGCACCGGGCGCGAGTGCGAGGCCGTGCGCCGCCGCGCCGCAGATTTGAAAATCACGGACATCTACCAGAATGTTGGCAAAAAAGCCGCGTTCCTGCGGGATTTCATGGCTGAAAACGGCTACGCGCGGGACGATGTCGCCTACTGTGGCGACGACCTGAACGATCTGGCGGCCATGGCGCTGTGCGGCTTTGTAGCCTGCCCGGCGGATGCCGCGCCGGAGGTGCGGGCGCGCGCCGACTATATCTGCCCCCAGCGCGGCGGCGAGGGTGCCGTCCGCGGAGCGGTGGAGAAGATCCTGCGCGGGGACGGACGCTGGAACGACGCTGTGAAAAAGGCGTTTCAGGTGGAATTGTAACGCTAAACTTGCGGGCGGCTGCAGGGGTCGATGCTTGCATCGACCCGCGGGCGGATGCGAGCATCCGCCCCTACGGCCTAACGGAAGGAGATTTCATGAAAAACAAAAAACATACCCCCCTGCTGGCGGCACTGGCAACGCTTGCCGTGCTGCTGGCGGGCGTGGTGCTGATCTGGCTGGCGAAGGTCCGGCCCGATGTGGGCAAGGGTCGCAGTGAGATCGTCACCGACTTCCTGCGGGCCGAGCTTTTGCAGGACGGCCAGACCGCAACGCAGGTCTTTACCTACGACAAGGACATTTTGACGATAGGTCTTGAATTTTACCTGCCGGGTGACCAGCCCTGCGGTGCGCTGGACGTTGTGCTCTACGACGCCGACACCGGCGAGGAGCTGTCCCGCTCCGTCGGCACGATGGACTACATCGTGCCCGACCAGTACACGACCCTGGGGATGGACCCCGCCGTGACCGGGCAGGAGGGCCGCCGCTACAAGCTGGCCGTCACGCCGCACTACGCGACGGACGCGATTTTGGCCATCGGCCACAGCGACGGTGTCGCGCTCTGGAAGGAGCAGATGGCCGTGGATGACCGTGTGATCGACGGCACGATGGCGATGCAGATCACCTACCAGCGCATCGGCGGCTACCTCACGCGGTTCTTCCTGCTTGTGGGCGGGCTGGCCGCCGTGCTGGCCGCGCTGGCCGTGTGGGCGGTGCTTAGCAAAAAACTGGCACTGCACCGTCTTGTTTTTGTGCTGGTGCTCGGCTTTGGACTGCTGTACAGCTTTGTGCTGCCGCCTTATGCTGCGCCAGACGAGAAATACCACATCAACCAGAGCTTTACGCTGGCCTGCCGCTGGGCCAACGACCTGTCCCACGACGAGTGGCGGATGGGTAAGGTGCCCACGACGACGAGCTTCCGCCGCGTCGGTGACGAGGACGCCGACCTGCAAAACGAGAACACGACGGTCTTTACGTGGGAGGCGTTCACCTCCCAGCTGTTCACCACCACAGACCAGCCCTTTGACAGCCATCAGGAATATAATGAATTGCAGACCGACCAGAACCCGCTTCTGTACGTCGTCAGTGCGGCGGCGGTATTTCTGGCCTATGTGCTGCATTTTGGCTTTGCGCCCGCGCTGTTTTTGGGGCGGCTTGCAAATCTGCTGCTCTTTGCGGCGCTGGCGGCGCTGGCGGTCAAGACCGCGCCGTTCGGCAAGCGGGTCTTTACCGTGGCCGCGCTGCTGCCCATGACGCTGCACCTGGCGGCCAGCTTCAGCCGGGACGCGCCGCTGCTGGGGCTGTGCTTTGTGTTCACGGCGCTGCTGATGGACGCGGCGTTTGGCCCGAATCAGAAAAAGGCGCTCTCCCCTGCCCGGCTGACGGCGCTGCTGTTCTGCGGCGTGCTGCTGGCCCCGGGCAAGCTCGTCTATCTGCCGCTGGCGGCACTGCTGCTGCTGGTGCCCGCTGCGCGGCTGGGACACCACGCCAGGGCGAAGAAGTGCGCCTATCTGGCCGCCTGTCTGGCGCTGGCGCTGCTGCTGAATACGGGCCTTCTGACCGATACGCTGCACAGCGGGCAGACCGCAGTGCAGACCACGGCGGCGGAGGACGCAGACCGCACAGTCAAGAGCCGCCCCGCAGAGCCGGACGAAGCCTACGAGGCCGAGATCTGCGGCGAGAGTACGCTGGAAAACTACGTCAAGCGGCTGTATTATTACGTGGACGACAACCGCAGCCCCGCGGCCCGCGAGGTCGCATTCTGGGTGCAGGCCATGCAGGAGGGCGACGTCAGCCCGGCGGTGCTGGGGCAGAGTTTCCTCTTTTCGCCCGACAGGGCCAACAGCTACACCGACGGCCAGGCATTTTACACGATGGCCTCCTATGCGCTGCTGGGCACCGACGTGACCGACGGCAACGCGGACGCCTACCTGCCCTATTTTGCCGAGGGCGGCGCGGTGCAGGCCTACAAGCAGCTGTTCAACCTGACCAGTTGTGTCGAGAGCTTCGCTGCGCTGGGTGTGGACGTCGGCACGATGGATGACCGCATCCCGCTGGACCGCACGGTGCTGGCGCAGGAGGTCGAGGCCGCCCGCGCGACCCGCAGCACCCAGAGCACGGCGGACGAGGCCGACAAAGCCACCTACACGCCGGGCTACATCCTGCGCCATCCCGTGGACACGGTGCTGCTGTTTGTGCGCAGTGCCGTGGAAAACGGCGACCATTACATCCGCACGCTGGTGGGCGGCAGCCTGAGCTACTACACCGTTGATCTGGCCTGGGGCTGGGTCGCGGTGCTGTACCTGCTGCTGGCCTACGCGGCGCTGCCCGTGCAGGGCGCGGTGATGAAGCCCGCCGGTAAGGCGCGCGGCTGGTGCTGCGCGGCGGCGGCGCTCTGCTGCCTGCTGGCCGTGGCCGGGTGCCTTTTGTGGACACCCACCCATTACGACACGCTGTACGGCCTGCAGGGGCGGTACTTCCTGCCCGTGCTGCCGCTGCTTCTGCTGACCTGCCTGCCCCGCCGTCTGGCCGCCGTGCCCGATGAGGACACCGCCCAGACCCGCCTTGTGGCCGCGCTTGCACTGGTACAGGCGGGGATGGTCGTGAATATTATGCTGGCGATTATTGCAAGGTGACTGCTTTGCAAATAAAAAATAAGAAATAAGAAATAATAAATTTGGTGGACCGCGCCGCGGGACGGCGCTCAAAATTTTGTTTTCGCCTTCAGGCGAAAACACCACAGTATTTATTATTTATTATTTATTATCTATTATTTTGAAAAGGCCAACTATAATGGTTATCTGTTTCTTCTCAACGCAATACCTCCCCACCCCCGGCGGGGTCGAGCGGTATACCTGGAATCTGGCGCGGCGGTGTGCGGCGGCAGGGCATCGCGCCCTTGTCGTCACGGCGTCGCTGCCGGGCCTGCCCGCGCGGGAGCGTGATGCCGACGGCATCGAAATCTACCGTCTGCCGTCCTGGCCTGTCATGGGCGGGCGGTTCCCCGTGTTAAAGCCCCTTGCCGATGCAGACGACCTCTGGGCACAGGGCATCGACTTTGCGGTCATCCAGACCCGGATGTACACGCAAAGCGTCTGGGCCGCACGGCAGTGTAAGCGGCGCGGCATCCCGGCGCTGGTCATCGACCACTCCACCGGCTATATGCTGCACGGCGGGCTGGCCGGGGCGCTGGGCAAGGCGTATGAGCACGCGGCCTGCGGCAGCATCCGCCGCTGCGGGTTCCCGTTCTACGGTGTCTCCGGGGATGTCTGCCGCTGGCTGAAAACGTTCGGCATCCAGGCGGCGGGCCGACTGCCCAACGCCGTGGACCCTGCCGAGCTGGAACGGCTGGCCCACGCAGACAACGCGGTTGACTGGCGCAGGAGGCTGAACGTGCCCGCGGGCGGCAGGCTCGTCGCTTTTGTCGGGCGGCTCATCCCGGAGAAGGGCGCGCTGCGGCTGGCTCAGGCCGTGCAGGGCATTCCGGGCTGTACGCTGGCCGTGGCGGGCACCGGCCCCGAGGAGCCCGCTCTGGCCGCGCTGGGCGGCGGTATCCATGCGCTGGGGGCACTGCCGCATGAGCAGATCGTCCAGCTGCTGACACAGGCGGACGCCTACTGTCTGCCCACCGAGTACGCCGAGGGCTTCCCCACGACGCTGCTCGAGGCGGCGGCCTGCCGCTGCCCCATCGTGACGACCCGCACGGCGGGCACCGACGAGCTGCTGCCCGGGGACGACTACGCGGTGTTTTTGGCAAACGCCGCGCCCGAGACCATCCGCGCAGGGCTGGAAACGCTGCTGGCGGACCCCGCTGCGGCCCGCACCCGCGCCGAAAACGCCCACCAAAACCTTTGCAGCCACTTTACATGGCAGGCTGTCTTTGCTACAATGATGAAAGCCGTAACGTCTGCCAAAAGGAGCTAAGATGTCAAAATTACTCATCGTCATCCCCGCGCACAACGAGGAAGCCAACATCGTGCAGGTCGTCGAGGAGCTGACCCGCGGTTATCCACAGTATGATTACGTGGTCGTCAACGACGGCAGCCGCGACAAAACCGCGGCGCTTTGCCGTGCCCACGGCTATCGGCTCATTGACCTGCCGGTCAACCTGGGGCTGGCGGGCGCGTTCCAGACCGGGCTGCGCTTTGCCGCGGAGAACGGCTACGACTGCGCCATGCAGATGGACGCCGACGGTCAGCACAAGCCGGAGTATATCGCCCCGATGCTGGCCGCGCTGGAGGAGGGCAACGACATTGTCATCGGCAGCCGCTTCCTGACCGTGAAGAAGCCCAAGACGCTGCGGATGCTGGGCAGCTACATCATCAGCTGGTCCATCCGCCTGACGACGGGCCGCGCCATCTGCGACCCGACCAGCGGCATGCGGATGTTCAACCGCGCCATGGTCGAGGAGTTTGCCCAGAACCTGAACTACGGCCCCGAGCCCGATACAATCAGCTACCTGATCAAAAACGGCGCGACGGTCAAGGAAGTGCAGGTCGAAATGGGCGAACGTCTGGCGGGCCAGAGCTACCTGACCTTCTGGCGCAGCGTGCAGTATATGGTCAAAATGTCCATCTCGATTCTGTTGATCCAGTGGTTCCGCAAGCGCGACACCGAGACGCCCTACCCCGAAAGGAGCCTGTGAAATGTTCGATCAAACGCTGATTCGTGTCTGCCTGATCCTGGGCAGCTTCATCACGGCGGGGTACATCCTGCGGCGCGTGCGGCACGCAAAGGTCCAGATCGAGGATACGATCTTCTGGCTGATGTTCAGCGCGGCGCTGCTGATCCTGGCCATCTTCCCCGGCATCGCCTATTGGGCCGCAAACCTGCTGGGCTTCATGAGTCCCATCAACTTTGTCTATGTTGTCATCATCTTTTTGCTGCTGGCCAAGCAGTTCTTTATGTCCATCAAATTGAGCCAGCTCGACAGCAAGGTCCGTATCCTGACCGAGCAGGTCGCCCTGAACGAGGAAAAGGCGGAGCGGGATAAGCTGGACCTGTGAAAAAGGCTTCCCCCTTGGGGGAAGCTGTCAGCGGCCCCGACCGCTGACTGATGAGGGGCGAGTGCGCCATGGCAGGCCGCTCATGGGCAATTGCGGCAAGGCTGCCCCTCATCCGGCCCTATGGGCCACCTTCCCCCCTTTTGGGGAAGGCTTTGGGAGTGCGCAAAATTAAAATTTGTAATCCCCCAAAAACTATGCTATAATAAAGTATTGACTAAAGAGAAAGAAGGTTTCAGATATGGCTTATACCCCGAAACTGACCTATAAGGGCCGCCCGCTGGTGCGCTGCGGCAACGATATTTACTACGGCTCGATGAAGGACCCGTTCGTTGTCTACCTGCAGGTGCTCTCGACCAAGAAGGAAAACGGCGTCGACGTGGCCGACAAGGTCCACATCGTGCTGCTTTCCACCGACGAGAGCAAGCCCCTGCCAGAGCGCATTGCCCGCCAGGCCAACAAAGTCGGCCTGTACAACGCGCTGTCCTTCGGCGACATCATGCTGCAGGGTGCGCTGCGGAAGAAGTAAGCGTCTCCCCTGCCCCGCACAAAACACAAAGCCCCGCAGCCAAACGGCTGCGGGGCTTTTGCAATTATGGTTAAAACCGGGATTGCCGCGGGCGGATGACGCGCATCCGACCCTACAGAACACGGTTTAATTCAACCTTTAGCGGTCCTGCTTGTCGGTCTCCTCGGCGGAGTCCTCCTCGGTGCCCTCAAGCTCGATGTCGAAGGTCGCGCCGCAGTGCGGGCAGACCAGATCGCCCTCGGGGTCCATCAGGGTCTCCTCGTCCAGCGTGGAGATCTGGCCGCAGTTCGGGCAGGTCACCTCATACATGGTGCTGTCGTCCTCGGCGTCCTCCTCGTCATCCTCGTCCTCATCGGCGTAGATGTCGCTGACGATGTCGTCCAGATCCTGGTCGAGGGTCTCCAGCTCGTCGTACACCTGATCCAGGGCGTTGTCGTGCTCGGTGACCTGGGCGGCCATCTCCTCCAGCAGATCCATCATGGCGGCAATGACCTTGCCGTTCTTGGAGTCTGCGTCAAAATCCATGCCGGTCATCAGGCCGCGGATGTAAGCGGCCTTTGCATTCAGATCCATAGCCATAGTCAAAATCCTCCCTAATGTTAAAAAATGCCGGGCGCGGCGGTACGGCCATGCCCGGCAAAGAGAACCTAATCAGTTCACGCGCTCCATATACTCGCCGGTGCGGGTATCGATGCGGATCTTGTCGCCCTCGTTGATGAACAGGGGGACGCGGATCTCGGCACCGGTCTCAACGGTGGCGGGCTTCAGGGTGTTGGTGGCGGTGTTACCCTTGACACCCGGCTCGGTAGCGGTGACCTCCAGCTCAACGAAGTTGGGGATCTCAACGCTGAAAACCTTGCCCTTGTAGCTCAGCAGCTTGCAGGTGTCGTTCTCCTTGCAGAACTTGAAGTTATCGGGCACGTCAGCCGCGCCGACAGGAATGTCGTCGTAGGTCTCAACATCCATGAAGTGGTACAGATCGCCATCCTCGTAGGAGTAGGTGACCTCGCGGCGCTCGATGAAAGCCTGCGGGAACTTGGCGGTCGGGTTGTAGCTGGTCTCAACAACAGAGCCGGTGATGACGTTCTTGGTCTTGGTACGGACGAAGGCAGCGCCCTTGCCCGGCTTGACGTGCTGGAACTCAACGACCTGAAGGACCTGGCCGTCCTGCTCGAAGGTGACACCGTTACGGAATTCGCCTGCAGAAATCATATAGAAATTCCTCCATAAATAAATTATACATACCTGTTTATATTTTACAGGATGAAAAGCAATTTTGCAAGTCCTGTTCGGACTTTTTTGCGGGAAAATTGATATTTTTTGTCCAATTTACAGCGCTGCGTACCCATGAGCCAGCGCGGCGGCGTCCTCGGCCTGGGTCCCGGCGGATTCACAGATGATCGTCGGGGCCAAATGGCGCTCCTTGAGCAGCGCCAGCAGCGGTGCGTGGGGCGGGCCGAACGCTGTATCCGCAAAGGTCAGATGGCACTTCTCACCGCCCTTGGTGTAGGCAATGCGGGAAAAATGCGCGTGGAAATGCACGGCGCGGTCATCCCCAAGCCGCGCGGCCAGCGTGTCCAGCAGGGCGGCGTAGTCCGCGGCGGCGGTGGCGTCGGCAAACTGCACGCCGCAGCTGCGGGCGTACAGATGCCCAAAGTCGATGCAGGGCGTAATGCGCGGATCGACCTCGCATAGAGCCAGCACCTCGTCCAGCGTGCCGAGCTGGTTGACCTTGCCCATCGTCTCGGGGCAGAGGATGCAGTCCTCAAACCCGGCCTCGTCGCAGGCTTTGACAGCGCGGGCCATCGTATCCAGCGCCTTTTCCAGCGCCTCCTCCCGGCTCTGCTTGCCGCAGGAGCCGGAATGGAAGATGACGCGCCGCCCGCCCAGCGCCTTGACGAGGGCGCAGCTTTGCAGCAGGTAGTCGATGCTGTGCAGCCGCTTGTCCTCCTCGAGACTCGACATACTGATGTAGTACGGCGCGTGGACGGACAGGGCAATGTCCCGCTCGGCACAGGCGGCACCGAGGGCGGCGGCCTTGTCGTGGGCCAGCCGCACGCCGCGCCCGCACTGGTACTCAAATGCCGTCAGGCCAAAGCCCGCCGTGTAGGCGGCGATGGCGGCGGGGTCAAATTTTTTGACTGTGTAGCTGTCGGCCAGACCGGCTGTGCCGAAGCGCGGGGTATCATTCATACAGCTTGCCGCCCTTCTGATAGTATTTGTCGATCCAGTACGGCTCAAACTTGCGCTTTAACAGCACAAATTTGTTCTTGTCGTGGTTCGTGCGGGGCATCAGGTAGAGGCACGGGCAGCCGTACAGCCCGGCGGCCATCCGGTCCGCAAAGATCTGGTCGCCGACCATGGCCATTTCGCTCTTTTTGCAGCCCAGGCGGCGGCGCGCCACCCGCAGGCCGATGGTGAACGGCTTGCAGGCCAGCGGCACCCAGTCCAGCCCGATGCGCTCGGCAAAGGGGCGCACGCGCTTGGCCGTATTGTTGGACACGATGGTCAGGCGTATGCCGGCTGCGCGCATCTCGTCCAGCCACGCCTGCACGGTGGGCTCCAGCACCTGACTGTTGTCAGCGGTCAGGGTGTTATCCACGTCGAGCACGAGGGCTTTGATGCCGTGTGCCGCGAGAAAATCCGGGTGGATGCACTCGATGGTTTTGAAGATGTATTCAGGGGTTAGAATCATGGTGGTGACCTTTATAAGGGTAATGAGTGGTTACGGCAGCGGCCAGCGGCGGCATGAGGGCATGCCGCCCTACGATGCACAATTCCGCAGGACGTAGGGCGGGGTGCCCTCACCCCGCCGCACCGACGCCTGCACGTAAAATAAAAGTGCAGGCCCGCGCGTAACGCGAACCTGCACAGTCGTTCGTTGTAAGATACCTTACTTAAACTTGCGCTTGCGGGCAGCCTCGGACTTCTTCTTGCGCTTAACGGAAGGCTTCTCATAAGCCTCGCGCTTGCGGACCTCAGCTAACACGCCGCTGCGAGCAGTGCTGCGCTTAAAACGGCGCAGAGCGCTCTCGAGGGACTCGCCCTCTTTGACACGGATCTCCGACATCTTCTTCCCTCCCTTGACCTGAGACAGGAGTTTGCCGGTCAAATACTATTAACCAGTAAAAAAGATTATACTATATTGACCCCCTGTCTGTCAACAACAATTTTCGCTAAAATGAAAATTTTTATATTGTTCATATTTACGGGAGGCTGAAGGATTAACGGCTGCCTCCCGGGAACTCGCTTTCTTTTGGCAGCAAAAGAAAGCTTGCAAAGAAAACTGCCGCTGTTTCGACGCAGCGGACCCGCGACCAAGGGGCTGCACGCCCCTTGGATTCCCAAAGCGGAGGTCGCAGAGTGCGCGGGCTACGCGAACGCAGTATTACTGTTCGCGCTTAACGCCCGCGCCCTCTGCTCCGATTTGAAATTCGGGTGTTCCCCCGAACCCCCGCAGGGAAAAAGGCCCCCTTGTCAAAGGGGGCTGTCACCGTTAGGTGACTGGGGGATTCCGACGGGCCTTGTGTCGCCGCTCGTCAACGGTCACCTGCCGTCAACCCCCTGAACCCCCCCGGCCTGCTTCGCGGCCACCTCCCCTGTGAGGGGAGGCTTTTCTCGCGTCCTTCACCCGCGCAAAAAACATCCTTTTTTACAAAATCTCCCGCACCGTCAGCACATCCCCGTCCACGCTGAACCTTACCTTATTCTCCCCGAAATCCAGCGTGTACACCCGCTCCGGGTCGTGCTGGTAGGCGGGGCGGGGGTCGTTTTTCAGCACACCGGACAAAGCGGCACGCTTGTTTTCCGGCACTTTGCACAAAAGCGCGTCGGGGCAAACCACCTGCAAAGCGTATTCCTTTGTCGTGTCCGTAAATCCGCCCCGGGCGTCGGGGTAGGCGTCCACATAGGGCAGATACGGCTTGATGTCGAAGATCGGCGTGCCGTCCAAAAGGTCCGCGCCGCGGACGATCAGCTCGCCGTTTTCGACGCCCGCCAACTCCACGCAGGAAAGCCCCAGCGCGTTCGGGCGGTAGGGACTGCGGGTCGCAAAGACGCCGCGGCGCTCGTTGCCGCCCAGGCGCGGCGGGCGCACGGTGGGCCGCCAGCTTTTGCCTGCGGCATACTCTGCCGCCACGGTGGAAAACTGCCAGATCAGCCACAGCCGGTCATACCCCTCGATGCCCACCAGCGCGTTCGGGTCGCGGTATTCCGGCTCAAACACGATGCGCGCCGTCAGCTCCGGCACCAGCCCGCTCTGCCGCGGGATGCCGAATTTATCCGTAAAATCCGTGCGGATATGCGCAATCGGATGAATTGTGTAATCCATGGTAACGTCTGCCCCCTTTTTGTCGTCTATTATATAGGAAAGGAACAGATTTTACAACTTCCCCATCTTCCCACCATCGTCGAAATATGGTACAATATGTGGTATATTGCACGTAAGGAGGTGTGCGTTTGGCACCAATCATCCGTACAGAGAAGCTGCGCAAGGTCTATGCCGTCGGCAAGGAGCGCGTTGTTGCGCTGAATAATGTCGATCTGTCGATAGAAAAGGGCGAGTTCTGCTGTATCGTCGGCCAGTCGGGCAGCGGCAAATCCACGCTGCTGAACCAGTTGGCCGGACTGGAAAAGCCGACGTCCGGCAAGGTATACATAGGAAAGCACGAGATCAGCAAAATGACCGAGAACGAGTTGGCCGAATTCCGCCAGCAGCACCTGGGGTTCATTTTTCAGAGCTACAACCTGCTGCCCACCATGACGGCGGCGGAGAATGTCGCCCTGCCGCTGATGTTCAAGGGTGTGGACAAAAAGACCCGTCTGGCCCGCGCCCGCAAAGAGCTGAAATCCATGGGTCTGCTGGGCCGCGCCAACCACCTGCCCACCGAGATGAGCGGCGGCCAGCAGCAGCGCGTCGGCATTGCCCGCGCGTTCGTCAGCAGTCCCAAGGTCATTTTTGCCGATGAGCCGACAGGAAACCTCGACTCCCGCACAAGCAAGCAGGTGCTGTACCGTATGCTGGAAATGTCCAAAAACAACGGTGTCACGTTCGTTATGGTCACTCACGAGCCGGAGCTGGCCGAGTGCGCGGACCGCATTGTGACGATCCTGGACGGCAAGGTCTGCTCCAACGTCGTGCAGGACGAGGAGACGAAGAAGAAAAACCGCGACGCCCTTTTTGCCGATCTGGAAGGGAATCTGGATATTGGCGGGGAGGCAGCGAAGGAACAGAAAAAGTAATAAGCCTTCCCCCTTGGGGGAAGGTGCCCGAGGCCCCGACCGAGGGCGGTTGAGGGGCGTGTTTCCGCCGCGGCCCGCTCACGGAGCCGCCACACAAGCTCTCCCCTCATCAGCCGCCTGCGGGCGGCAGCTTCCCCCCTGGGGGAAGCCTTGGGGTTATAAAATTTGGAGGTACAAACTTACCATGAAACGCCTATTTTCCCTGCTGACCGCCTTTGCTCTGGCGGCGGCGCTGTGTGCGCCGGTTATGGCAGACGACGTCACCACACCGGATGTCACCGCCCCCACCCCCACGCCGACGGCGTCCATTGACACGTCCAGCTCCGACGGCGTCTACGTCTCCGCCTACTCCGTCACCGACACTGCGGGCGGCGAGGTCACCACCGTGCAGGTCGGTGATAAGATCAACATCGTGCTCAAGGTCGTGGACCACGCCTCGGCGCGGTACTGCGTCAAGCCGGAGGAGATCTCCGCGCGCATCAACTCCGCCGTGTTCACCTACACCGGCACCGGCGAGATCGGCCAGCTGTTCGACAGCAACGACGACCCCAACGCCACCCGCCTGCAGAACGTCCGCAACGGCTCGGCCTCGCCGGAGGAGGTTGCGGCGAACGCGCAGTATAATTATTACAGCTACGTCATTTTGTTCCGCGACGTCATCTACAACGGCGGCGGCAACACGCTGCCCATCAACCTGTCCTATCTGGACACCGCCAAGCCGCTGCAGCAGTTCAGCGTCACGCTGGGCCAGTGCGTGGACAAGGACCAGACGACCTCGCCCAACCTGCTCGTGCGCACCTCCAGCTACGGCGACAGCGTCACCGCAGGGCAGGCGTTCGACCTCTCCCTCGGCCTCTACGCCACCGACGGCAATGAGAACCTCGACGACGTTATCGTCTCGCTGACGCTGCCCGAGAACATCTCCCTGAACGGCGGCAGCCTGTCCAGCTACCTCGGCACCATCTGCCCCAAGCAGACCCGGGACGTCACGTTCCAGGTCATGCCCGCCTCCGGCTTTACCGGCACGGTGGCCAGCATCACCGTCAATATGACCGGCACCGGCTCTGTCACCGGCAAGGAGGTCAGCGGCACCACGACGATTTCCGTGCCCGTCAGCCAGCCCGACCGCTTTGAGGTCGGCCAGCTCGAGCTGTCCAGCGACACGATCTATGTCGGCGACACCGGCAGCGTCTCCCTCTCCTACGTCAACAAGGGCAAGAACCCTGTCAGCAATCTGGAAGCCCGCCTGACCGGCACGAATCTGGGTGCGGGCGGCTACCAGTACCTCGGCAACCTGGCCGCCGGCACCGAGGGCAGCGTGGACTTTGACATCGTCCCCGATGCCGCGGGCACGGTCAGCGGCATCATCACGCTGAACTACGAGGATGCCTCCGGCAACCCGCAGACCATCTCGAAGGACTTCTCTGTCAGTGCCGAGGAGATGAACATGGACGACTTCAACTATGACCCATCGATGGACGACGTCCAGCCCGAGCAGACCGGTATGCCGGTCTGGGCATGGGTGCTCATCGGTGTCTGCGGCGCAGTGGTCGTGATCGTGGTCATCGTGGTCGTGGTACGCAAGCGCAAAAAGGCCAAGGCACTGGCCGCGCTGGAAGCAGAGGACAGCGATGAAGATCTCTGATGAAATCAGCCTGTCGGCGCGCAACCTGCTGCGCCGCAAGGGCCGCACGGCGCTGACGCTCGTCGGCGTCGTCATCGGCACCTGCATGGTCGTGCTGATGATCTCGCTGGGCATCGCCCAGACCAAAACCAACGAGGAGATGCTGCAAAGCTGGGGCGACCTGACCCAGGTGCAGATCTACGGCTACGGCACGATGGTCGGCAGCGACGGCAAGCCGCTGTATCTGGACGACGCGGCCATCGCCAGCATCAAGCAGATCCCCCATGTGGCGGCGGCCACGCCCTACGCGCAGGCGTATAATCTGGAGGGCACCATCACGGCGGGCCGCAATGACCGCTACACGATGGAAATTTACAATTTGATCGGCATCGACCCCACCGCACTGGAGCCGATGGGCTTCGCCCTGCAGAGCGGCAGCTGGCTCACGAACACCCCCGCCAGCGAGAAGGCGGCGAAATTACAGATTTTGGTCGGCGGGTCCACCGGGTATGAGTTTCAGGACTCGCGCAAGAGCCCCAACAGCCCCAAGCGCTACCGCTGGCAGGGCCAGACCGATGCCAACGGCAAGGAGCTGCCGCCCTTTGTGGACATCGACAAGGATAAGATGACCCTGACCATCCGGACCGGCGAGGGCTCCACCGAAAAGACCCGCAGCTGGGAGCTGGAGGTCGTGGGCGTGCTGGAGCCGGACGGTGCCAAGGGCTACTGGACCCAGAGCGGCATTGTGCTGCGCATTCAGGACATGAAGATGCTGCAAAAGGTCTACAACGACATGACCAAAACCAAGACCGAGGAAAAGAGCTACGAGCAGGTCTACGTCAAGGTCGATGACCTGAAGAACGTCACCGACGTTGAGACGGCCATCCACGAGCTGGGCTTCACCAACACCTACTCGATGAACCAGCAGCGCGAGGAGATGCAGCAGCAGGTCATAAAAAGCCAGATGATCTTCGGCGGCATCGCGGCGGTCTCGCTGTTTGTGGCGGCCATCAACATCATCAACACAATGACGATGGCCATCTATGAGCGCACCCGGGAGATCGGCGTCATGAAGGTGCTGGGCTGTGAGCTGGGCAGCATCCGCACGATGTTCCTGCTGGAAAGCTCGACCATCGGGTTTATCGGCGGGCTGATCGGCGTAGCGTTCAGCCTGTTGGCCAGCTTTGTGCTGAACAACCTTTCCACAATTTTAGCGGCGTTCGGTCAGGGCGGCGGGTTGGACCTGTCCGGCCTGATGGGCGGCGGGTACTACTACATGGACGGGGGCGGCAGCGCGGCCATTTCGATCATCCCGCCCTGGCTCATGCTGGCGGCGCTGGTATTCGCCACGCTGGTGGGGCTGGTAGCCGGTATCCTGCCCGCGAACAAGGCGGTCAGGATCAGTGCGCTGGAAGCCATCCGGCACGATTAAGCGCTTATATAAAGAACCGAGGCAGTCCCGGGAAAAGGGATCGCCTCGGTTTTTTTGTCGCCGTTCCCGCACCGCCGCGCGGCGGGGGGGCGGGCACTCGTTGATGGGTCGGTCCGTAGGGAGGGGTCTTGACCCCTCCGTGGGCGTTTACGGACGGCATGGGGCTTGCCCGCCGCCGCGCGGTAGGGGCCGGGCATGCCCGGCCCGGGGGTTTCCCCGGGGATGGGCGGTGACGGGAGGTTTCCGGGGCGTCGGGGACGCCGCCCCCTACGTAGGTGGCTGCCCGTTGACGGGTAGCCGCGCGAACTTGCGGCGGGGTGCGGGCACTCGTTGATGGGTCGGTTCGTAGGGAGGGGTCTTGACCCCTCCGTGGACGTTTATGGACGGCATGGGGCTTGCCCACCGCCGCGCGGTAGGGGCCGGGCATGCCCGGCCCGGGGGTTTTCCCGGGGATGGGCGGCGGCAGAAGGTTTCCGGGGCGTCGGGGACGCCGCCCCCTACGTGGGTGGCTGCCCGTTGACGGGCTGCCGCGCGAACTTGCGGCGGGGTGCGGGCACCCCGCCCTACGGATGTAATTCACGTAAGCGCTGTAGGGGCCGGCATATATGCCGCCCACGAGTTTATGTGGGATGCCGTTCGCCGGTTGTTGTTTTTCTTTCAACATTGGGCTGGCCATACGGTTGAAAATGTATCCTCGTTGCCGGGCATGGACGTTTGATAACCGATTGCATCCCACTTTGTTTTCAGTACGGCTACATCTGTGTTTTTAACAACATTTCGGACTTTTCCACCGCGGGGTTCTACAACTATAGGCAGTTTTCAACATTTTCAACAGGAAAATAAGGTCTGCAGAGAGTCTTTCGCAAAAAGTTCCGCTCATTTTCTGCGAAACATCGTTATTTTATAGTTTTCCACAGTTTTCACGAGTTTTCCACAGGGAAAACCCCTGGAAACGGTGGAAAACCGGTTTTCCTGTGGAAAAGGGGTACCTGTAGGGGTGCCGGGCCGTGGTTACGCCTATATCTTGTTTACAAACGGTTCATTTTTGCCCTATGTATAGCCGGTTGTGAACGGTGGAAAAATAAGAGTTTTCAACATCACTGTGGAAAACGGTGTGGAAAGAGTTTAGCGGGGGGAACGGGAGACTGCGGGAGGCCCGTCGGGACCCTTCCGGCCTGCGCGCAAGCGCGCGGCCACCGCTCCCCTTCTGGCGCTACGCGCCACCTCCCCCGTATCGGGGGAGTCTGTCCTGTGAGGGGAGGCTTTCTGTGCTCGCTTCGCTCGCATAAAAACCAAAAAGCAGCTGCCCGCACAGGGACAGCTGCTTTTTTCAACACTGTTGTTTAAAACTCGATCTTACCGAAGGCGAAATCGTCACCATCGTGGATGCGCTCGGTGGTCTTGGGTGCCATCGGCTTGGCTGCGGGGTCGCGCGGGGCATCCGCAAACTCGCGGGCGGGCACGCTGGAGCGCGGGCCGCCGTAGCGGGGGCCACCACGGTTGTCGCGGCGGGGACCAGCGCCGTAGCGGGGGCCTCTGCCGCCCTCACGCGGGGGGCGGCCAGCGCCGCCGCGGCCTGCACCAA
>OLGH01001215.1_pt1 | contig 25688 bp, 28 predicted proteins | sample 1604851 | NCBI WGS metagenome assembly OLGH01 (sample SAMEA3888894, study PRJEB22519) | human gut metagenome | biome: human gut; feature: human-associated habitat; material: faeces | place: Denmark | collected 2010 | reverse complement strand
AACTGGTGCGGGAAGATCAAGACGATCGCCCAGATGACCGCGATCCCGATGCTCCTCTGGTGGGATCCGATCACGGTCGAAGGCATGAAGATCTCCGTCTCCTTCATCGGGACGATCCTCATCTGGATCGCCGCGGTCCTCACGATCTATTCGATGTACGTCTATCTGCGCGCCGCCTCGCCCGCGTTCAACAAGTAAGGCTCGCCCGGCGCAAACACTTCGAAGCCGTCGCTCTTCATCGGGGCGGCGGCTTTCTTGTGGGCGCGAAGAACGCTTCGCACCGGGCCGCGTGGAGCGTCCGGATACAGAAAACCCCGCGGGTTCGAAAACGCGCGGGGTTCGGATTCCGAAAGGGTTCGGGATCAGTTTTCGTTCGTCTGCGGAACGAGACCGTGACGAGCGGCCCAGGTCCACGGATTGGCGAGCCAGTCGTCGAGGCGGGCGCGGTCTTCTTCGGTGATCTGACCGAGTTCGATCGCCTTGTCGAGGACCTTCGAGAAGGGCAGCATTTCGTGGCAGACCACGTTCTGCTTTTCAAAGAGGTTCTTCGTTTCCTCCATGCCGAAGCTCGTGACGGCGAGACAGTCGGTCACGCAGGCGCCTTCGGCCTTGAGGGCTTCGACGGCGGAGAGAAGCGAAAGACCCGTCGAGATGTGGTCTTCGATGATGAGGACGCGCTTGCCCTGCACGTCGCCGCCTTCGACGCGGCTCTTGTTGCCGTAGGTCTTGGCGGATTCGCGAACGAAGATCGAGGGCTTGTAGAGGCGATAGGCGAGGGCGGCCGAGTGCGAGACGCCGGCGCCTTCAACGCCCGCGACGACGTCGAAGTCGAGCTTCAACTGGTCGATGCGCGAGGCCATCGTTTCGATCACGTCGTGCCAGGCGTCGGGCCAGGCCGTGAGCTTGCGGTTGTCGACATAGATCGGCGTGACGAGGCCGGACTTGAGGCGAAGAGGAGCGTCCTTGTAGAAGGTGACCGCACCGTAGGAAAGAAGACGTTCGGCGAGGATGTCTTCGGCAATCTTCGAAATGTACATGTGTAACTCCCGTATCTGTGACAGTGCGTGCGGCGGATCAGGCGATGCCGATGGCCTTGCGGCCGTTGATCGTGGCGATCTTGACGAGTTCGTCGAAGTAGTCGAAGCGGCAGCCCGTGGCGAGCGTGGTCATTTCATGCCACATGTCGCCGGCGTTCCACGGCACCATGGCGTCGCAGACGTTGTCCGTGCCGAGCGCGACGGTGATCCCGGCGGGAATGAGTTCGTCGACCGGCGTCATGGAGTTGTGCATCGGGCCGATCTTTTCGGAGCGCGGCGTGTCGATCCAGGCGGTCGGGCAGGCGATCATCATGACTTCGGCTTCGCGCATGCGGGCATAGAGGCGTTCGCGGTACTTCTTGGAGTGCGCGGCGATCGAGATGCCGTGAATGGCGACGACCTTGCCCTGCATGCCGTGCTGGATCGTCTTGTCGCAGAGTTCTTCGGTTTCGTATTCGAGCGATTCGTTGAACTGGTCGACGTGCACGTGCACCATCTTGTCGAGGCGCTTGGCGGTTTCCATGATGATGTCGAAGGCTTCGGATCCCTTGCCGAAGTCGCGTTCGTCACGCTTCGGAAGGGCGCCGATGATGTCGACGAGTTCGGCGCCGATGTCGAACCAACGGCGGGCTTCGGGGTCGATCACGCCCTTGAGCGTCTGGTTGGCGAACTTGACCGTGAGCTGGTCCTTGTAGTGTTCACGGGCGCGCAGACCCGCCTTGATCGCGCGGTCTTCACTCTGGGGGTCGATGTCGACGAAGGTCGCGAGCGCCGTGACGCCCTGCTTGATCTGGTTTTCAAAGAACGTGCAGAAGCGACGGTAGAAGATTTCTTCGGTCGATTCGCGCTTGAGGCGGTCGAGAGCGTCCCACTTCTGCTGCAGCGTGCAGGTGCGGCGCAGTTCGAGAACGTCCGGGCTCAGCGTGTAGGCGCGGTCGGCGTGGGCGTGCGTGTTGACCCAACCGCCCGCGGCCATGATGGCGGGCTCAATCATGTCGCGAATCGTGAGGGGCGCGTTTTCCATGGACATCCGAAACTCCTTGGGATGGTAAGGCTTAAAGAAAACTGACTCGAAAAAAGGCCGCTGAAAAGCAATCCCTTCCTGCGGCCAAATTGACGACATTGTAAAGATCAAAGTCGACAAATGTGGGAACTTGGTAACAATTCAACACATTTGATTGAGTAAAACACCCAGATGAGGCGGAAGGTGCGTTTCCGCACGGAGAAATGCGTTTAGTAAGCAAATGTTGCGAAAGGCGAGCCGTCGGAAGGTCATTCGTGTTGTTCGGCTTCGCGCCTTGCCGCGTCTTCACAGCCGCCGATCACCGCGCGGGCGCTTGCAAGCACGTAGGCAAAGCCCCCGTAAAGGAGGACGCCGAGTCCGAAGAGCGAAGAGCCGGCGCCGATGACGCTTCCGAGAGCACCCATCGCGACCGGGAAGGTCGCTTTGCTCATGTTCATCATCATGAGCCGAAGACCGATCGCTTCGCCGATGCGGCCCGCGGGCGAGAGCCGGTAGACGAGCGACATCATGTTGGGAAGCGCCGCTCCGAGGCCGAGGCCCAAAAGAAAACTCGTGGCGGTGAGGAGCCAGAAATTCTCAAAGAGCGGAAAGAGCGCGAAGGCCGTGGCGCTCAGGAAGAAGGTGAGGGCGATCATGTACCATTCGCGCAGCACCTTGAGAAGAAGCGGCGTCAAAAGCCGCACAACGAAGCTCGCCGTCGAGAAGCTCCCGAGCACCCAGCCGATGTCGGAGGGCGAGAGGTTGACGGAAGTGCAGTAGACCGGAATCAGGAGGTTGCCTACTTCCCAGCCGACCGAAACGAGGACGGACGCGATGAGAACGGCACGAAGCGCCTTGTCGGAGAGAAGTTCCGAAGCTTTTCCCCTGACAGCGCTAGCTGCGCGCCGCTTCTTGAGCGGGCGAAGGAGTCCGCGGAACCAGGGTGTGCAGAGAAGAAGAAAAAGAAGAACCGGCAGGACCGAGCACCAGAGGTAGAAACTCGAAAATCCGAGCGCCTCGATGAGGTGGCCCGCAAAGACGGGCGTCACGAGACCGCTTGCCGCCGTCGTCATCGAGAGGAAGGTGAAGGCGCTCGAACGGAATTCCGGCCGCACGACGTCGCCAACGAGCCGTTGCGTGACGGTGTTGACGAGAAGAAATCCGAAGCCCACCGACAGGCAGGCGGTGAAAAGCGGGGCGAGTCCCACGCGGTCGACGGGCAGAAGAAGCGTTTCGATGCCGGCAAAGAGCGTGCAGGCGACGGCGAGCGTAAGCGGCCCCCTCGGTCCCTTGTCGTCCAGCCACCGTCCCGCCTTGACGGCGAGAAAGGCGGGAAAGAGGGCGACGGTCGAGAGCATCAGTCCGATTTCAAACGGCGTTCCGCCGTGGCGCAAAGCGTCGAGGGTCACGGTGAAACGCATGCCCGTCGTACAGCTGTGCAGTACGAGCAGAATGAGCAGAACTTTTGCCAGCGCCGCGTTCATGGAAAACCGCCCGCGTCCGCGCGAAACGTGACGGACGCACAGAAGTCAAAGAATGAGGTCGTGACGGATGCGTGACATCCTGAACGACCATTCTCCCTTAAGGATACTCCTCCCGCGTCATTCGGCGTAAGGACTCGTAAAGCTCGGGGACGGTCGGGTTCAGGCTTCGTAACCGGTGAGGCGCAGTACGAAGGGGCGCAGGAGAGGAAGAAGGTTTCTGGCGGCGGAGGTGCGCAGGTAACGTTCGTTCAAGGCTTTCGGTCCGAAGCGGAAACGGTCGATCGCGTCGGCGTCCTTGAAGATGCGGTAAAGAAGCAGTGTTTCGTCGTCGGCGCCTTCTTTGCGGAATTTCTCTTCCGAAATCCGGTCATGACGGTCGTGGCGGGCGATGATGCGCTCGACTCGGTCGTCGACATTCCGACCGTGCGCGGACGCGTATTCCCGGTAGTAGGCTGCGGCGCGGTCTCCGTGTCCTACGTCGAGATCGTCGTCGTGACGGCGCGTGTCGTGAAAGACGGCGCAGAGCGCGAGTGCGTCGAGATCGTCGGACGAGACTTCGAGCTCGCGCCCGAGAAGGAGTGCAAAGAGGAGAACGCGCTCGACGTGTTCGGTCGTGTGGCACACGCTTTCGGAGTGCGAGAAGGTGAGCTCGCGCTGCAAAAAACGGCGCCAGCGCTCGAAGCGCACGCGAAGCGGATCGTCTTCGGACAAAAGGGAAGAGAGGGCGCGGTCGAATTCGATGGGTTCCATGAAGAGCTTGGGAATATTTGCGAAAAAGTGAATTCTTCTATAAAATCTACCATTCTTGTGCCGCGGAAGGATGGCAGAGTGGTTGAATGCACCGGTCTTGAAAACCGGCGTCGGGAAACCGATCAAGGGTTCGAATCCCTTTCCTTCCGCCAGATTTTCAAAGCCGCGGTCTTCGGATCACGGCTTTTTCGTTTGCGGGGACGCGGAATAATGGTGCCGCACCGCCTGAAACGATTCGCAAAACTTTGCCGGTTTTACGCAACGTTTGCGCCTTTCTTTCGCTTCGATAATACGGAAAGGAGGGGAAGACGATGCCCGCAGACAATTCGCCGCTTGCCGCGCTCGGCGGCTACAGCAAAAGAGAGGAACTCGCCAACGCCGTGACCCACGGGGTGGCGCTGGTGTTGGCGATCGCCGGTCTTGTGCTTCTCGTCACCTTTTCGGTTCTCGCCGACGCCGGCGCCAAGACGACGGCGAGCGTCGCCGTGTTCGGCTCGGCCATGGTGGTGCTCTATCTCGCGTCGACGCTCTACCACGCGATCCCAAACCGAAAGGCGAAGCGGTGGCTGCAGGTGTGCGACCATTCGGCGATCTATCTTCTGATCGCCGGCTCCTACACGCCGTTTTCGTTGCTCACGATCGGCGGGACGGCCGGGACCGTTCTCTGCGCCGTCGTCTGGACGGTCGCGACGCTCGGCGTCGTGCTGCAGCCTTTTCTCCTGAAGCGGGCCGACTGGCTCAACTGCGTGCTCTATCTCTGCCTCGGCTGGGCCATTACGCCGCTTCTCGGAGATCTGATCGATTCGCTCGCGCCGGGCGGCGTGTGGCTTCTCGCCGCGGGCGGCGTCGTGTACAGTCTCGGCGTCATTTTCTATCTCATCGACCGCATCCCTTACAACCACGCGATTTGGCACGTCTTCGTCCTCGCCGGGACGGCGCTGCAGTTTTTCTCCGTTTTCTTCTACGTTCTGCCGCCCGTCTGAGACAAAACCGCAATCGTTCGCAGAAACGAAAACGCCGCCCGAAAGAAGGCGGCGTTTCCGCATAAACGGCGAACGTTATTTTTCGACTTCGTAGCGAAGCAGCACGGCGCCGCTCGGGAAGGTCTTCACTTCCTTGAAGCGGACGGGAACGGGATCCGCATCGTCGGCACGGCCGTCAAAGAGCGCATTCTGACCCGTGCGTCCGTCAATCCCGGGACCGATCAGAATGCTCACTTCGTCGATGAGGCCCGCTTCGATAAAGTCCTTGTTGATGCATCCGCCGCCCACGATTGCGGCCCGCTTCACACCGAATTCCGAGGAGAGGAATTCGAGAGCGCGGGCGAGGGCGACGCGGTCCCTGCCGCAGGCGATCCAGGAAATGCCGAGGCCGTCAAGATAGGCGAGGTAGGCGCGGCCCACGGATTCGCTCGTGAGGATGAGGCGCGGCGGTTCGTTTTCTTCCGTCTTCTTCCAGAGAAGCCTCCCGTGCGTGTCGATCACGACTTCGTAGCCCGAGGCGTCGACCTTCTTCGAGAAAGCTTCGTGCCCGAGCGCGGCGTCTCCTTCGGGCGCTTCGAATTTGCCCGGGAGCGCTAGCTCGAGTTCGGCCGTCGTACGTCCCGAAATGCGGGAGGAAACGCAAGGATTATCCGCCCGGGAGAGGGGCGAATCTTGCGCGATTCCCTCGGAAGCTTTCCGAAACCTGCGGCATTCCGTGAAAGCATTCTGTGGAATGCCGCCCCGAAGGCGGTTGCGTCGTGCGAAAATTTTCCAACGTTTTTCAGCAGAAGGAGAGAACATGTCCGACATCGTCCGCGAAATGATCGAAACGCGCCGCGCGCTTCACCGCCGTCCCGAAGAAGGGTGGTGCGAATTCCAGACGACCGCCCTGATCCTCGAGCGCCTTCGCGCGCTCGGGTACGAGCCGCTCTGCGGCACGCGCGTGATCAATCCGAAAGCCGTGATGGGGCGCAGCCCCAAAAAGGTCGAGGCTGCGATCGAACGAGCCCGCGAAGCGGGCGTTTCCGAAGAACTTCTCGCGCGGATGGAAGGCTACACGGGGGCCGTCGCCGTTTTGGAAACGGGACGTCCGGGTCCCGTGACGGCCTGGCGTTGCGACATCGACTGCGTCCTTGTGACGGAATCTTGCGACGCCTCGCACCTTCCGGCGCGCGAGGGCTTCGCCTCGGAGTATCCGGGGTGGATGCACGCCTGCGGACATGACGGTCATGCCGCCGTCGGACTGGCGTTGGCGCGTTGGGTGATGGAGCACAAGGACGAACTCGTCGGCACGATCAAGATTCTCTTTCAGCCCGCGGAAGAGGGCGTGCGCGGCGCCGCCGCCATGGCTGCGTCCGGCGTCGTCGACGACGTCGACAACCTGATCGGTGCGCATCTCGGAACCTTCTGCCGTCAGGGCGAAGTGGGGCTCTGCCGCGCGGGCTTCCTTGCGTCTTCCAAGCTCGACGTGCATTTCCACGGCATTCCTTCGCATGCCGGCGCCGATCCTCAAAAGGGCCGCAGCGCTCTGATGGCCGCCTGCGCCGCCGCCATGATGATTCAGGGGATTCCGCGAAACGGCGAGGGCGATACGCGCGTTGCCGTCGGGACGCTTCACGCGGGCGAAGGCCGCAACGTCACGCCCGTTCATGCGGACATGGAGCTCGAAGTGCGCGGCGAAACGGCCGAGGTGAACGACTACATGCGCGACTCGGTCTACCGAATCGTCGACGGCGTGGCCCGCTCCTACGAAGTAAAGGCGGAAGTGGAGCTTGCGGGCGAGGCGACGACGCTTCCGCTTTGTGAAGATCTTCTGGAGATCGCGGGCGACTGCGCCAAGGACGTGCCCGGCGTCGAAAAGGTGATGCCGATCACGAAGAAGGCTGGAAGCGAAGACTGCACGATCCTCATGCGCCGGGTCGTGGCGCACGGCGGCCGCGCCGCCTATCTCCTCATCGGCGCCGATCAGAACGGCCACCATCGGGCGGACTTCGACATCGTCGACGAGAAGTCTCTTCCCGTCGGACTCGGTGTCGCCGCGAAGATCATCGAACGACTCAACGGCCGCCGCTGACCGCATCCGAAGCCGACTAGACCGTGACGTCCGCCCCGGCGAGCAAACGCCCGCTGGGGCTTCGTCTTTTTGGGAAGGTGGTGTTTCCTCTCCGGCGCACGGACAACGAAAAAGCCCGAACCGGGCGAACCGGTTCGGGCTTTCGTGAAGCGGTCTTCAGAGGAGATTACTTCTTGGCGTCGGCGGCCTTGGCCTGCTGAGCGAAGATGTAAGCCTGCTGACCGGCGATGCGGCCGAAGACGACGATGTCGGCCTGAGCGTTGCCGCCCAAGCGGTTGCCGCCGTGGACGCCGCCCGTGACTTCACCCGCGGCGAAGAGGCCCGGGATCACGTTGCCCTTCTGGTCGTAGACCTGGGTCTTGGAGTCGATCTTGATGCCGCCCATCGTGTGGTGAACGGCAGGCGTAACGGCGATCGCGTAGAAGGGACCCGTGGCGAGGTCGCGCGGCATGTCGGCGCGTCCGAAGGCGTCCTTCTTGGCGTCCTTGCCCTTCTTCCAGTCGGCCATCGTCTGCTTGAGGACGTCGGCCTTGACGCCCATAGCCTTGGCGATGTCGTCAAGCGTTTCGCCCTTGAGCGTGTAGGACTGCTTGATGTAGCCGTTGGTGGCCTTGAGCGACTTCTGCATGTCGGAGTCGAAGAAGAGATAGGCGATGCCGTCCTTCTGCTTCAGGATGGCGGCCGACACGGCGTCGCGCGTGTCGAGTTCGTTGAAGAAGCGCTTGCCGTCCTTGTTGATGAGGATGGCGCCGTTGCCGCGAACGGCTTCGGTGATCATTTCGCCGACCTTCGGAACGACCGTCGGGTGCGTCTGAATTTCGGTCATGTCGATGAGCGCGGCGCCGGCCTTTTCGGCGACGACGATGCCGTCACCCGTGGCGCCGGGGTGGTTCGTCGTGGCGAAGCCCTTGAGGCGGGGAACGTACTTCGAGACGAGGTCGTTGTTGCCGGCGAAGCCGCCCGCAGCGTTCACCACGGCCTTGGCGTTGATCTTGTAGGAGCCGTCCTTGCCCTTGACGACGAGACCCGTCACGGCGCCCTTGCCGTTCTTCGTGATTTCAACGGCCTGCGTGTTCATGCGCATGTCGATCTGACGGGCCTTGGCGGCCGTGTAGAGCGTGCGGATGACTTCGGGACCCACGAGGGCGCCGCCCGTCGGACGGTGCGTGCGGGGCTGCGAGGCGCCGGCCATCAGACCCACGTCGCGGAAGTCGCCGCCGAGCGCGAGGAGCCAATCCACGGCGGCGCCGGAATTGTTCACGAGCGTGCGGACGAGTTCGGGATTGTTCTTCCAGTGACCGCCCTTCATCGTGTCGGCGAACATGATTTCGGTGCTGTCCTTCGTGCCCTTGGCCTTCTGAAGCGGCGTGCAGCAGGCGTTCAAACCGCCGGCGGCGCGGACGGTGTTGCCGCCGGGCATCGCCATCTTTTCAACGACGATCACCTTGGCGCCGAGGTCGTGAGCCTGAACGGCGGCGGAAAGGCCGGCACCGCCGGCGCCGATCACGACGATGTCGGCCGTGACGTCTTCAGCGGCGGAAGCGACGCCGAAGGCGGCGCAAAGAGCGGTGGCAAGAAGCAGTTTCTTCATTCGAGATTCTCCCAATTCGAGAAGAAGATTGTTGTAGGACGGGCACGAAACGTCGTGTCCGAGAACTCAAAATAGTAAAGAAACCGAAAGAATCCGCAAGTGTAAATTCCCTCTAATTCTTCGCCTGAGCGCAATAAAATGCGACAATGTCCGCCTGATTCCGACGGACAGAAAGTGTGAGCTATTGATCTTTCTTTAAATATAAAACCAGACTATGACCTGGGTACCAAGCGGCCAAAATTTTGCATAGATCAAACGCCGAAGCGCATTTTCCCCGGGCCCTTTTTTAAAACGTACTGTGCGGTCTCTTTTGCGCGCTAGACTGAGACCGCTTTGCTTTTTTAGTGTTATGAACGCAACGAAAACCCTTGCCGCCTTGCTTCTTGCGGCGGCCTCGACCCTCCTCATGGCGGCGGGCAACACGGAAATCGAATCCTTCAACAAAGCCAAGCGGCTTTTGGAGACGAAGGTCTATTACGACCACCGCGTGACGCTCTATTGCGGCGCCGCCTTTGACGAGCGAAAGAACGTGACGTTGCCCGACGGCTTCACGACACCCAAGCACGCCAAGCGCGCCCACCGCGTCGAATGGGAGCACGTCGTTCCGGCGGAAAACTTCGGACGCGCCTTCGTCGAGTGGCGCGAGGGGGCGGACGTCTGCGTCGACAACCGGGGCAAAGCCTTCAAGGGCCGCAGGTGCGCGGAAAAGGCAAACGCTCAATACCGTTACATGCAGGCCGACCTTTACAACCTCTATCCCGCCATCGGCGCGGTGAACGCCATGCGCAGCAACTACCGTTATTCGATGCTCGGCGACGGCGTTCCCGCCACCTTCGGCAGCTGCTCGATGAAGATCGACGGGCGCCGCGCGGAGCCTCCTGAAGCGGCGCGCGGCACGATCGCCCGCACGGTGCTCTACATGGCCGACGTCTACCGGGGAGTCTACCGACTCTCGAATCAGGACCGTCGGCTCATGGAGGCCTGGGACCGCCGGTATCCGGTCGACGCCTGGGAGTGCACCCGCGCCCGCCGCATCGAGGCGATTCAGGGCAATCCCAACGAACGCGTGAAGGAAGCGTGCCGACAGGCGGGACTCTAAAGAATGAAAGGACTGTTTCGATGAAACTCACCCAAGGTCTTCTTTTTACGATTGCGGCCGCCTTCGCGGCGACGGCTTCGGCCGAGACGCTCGAAATCGGGGCGCTTCCCGCGGCCGATTCGGCCGTCCTTTACGTGGCCGAGGCCGAAGGACTCTTCCAAAAGGAAGGCCTTGACGTGAAGGTCGTTCCCTTCAAGTCGGCGCTCGAAATCGGCGCGGCCATGCGCGCGGGACGTCTTGACGGTCACTTCGGGGACCTGATGAACGTTTTCACGCAGAACGAAACGGGCATCAAGCAGAAGGTCGTCCTCACGACGACCCACACGCACCCCGAGCAGCGCTGCTTCGGGATGCTCGTCTCGCCCAAGGTGAAGAAGTACGAAACGCTCGGCGACCTTCAAGGCACGAGCACGGCGATGAGTTCGTCGACCATCATCGACTATCTTCTTGACCGCATGAAAGAGACAGAATCCCTTTCCGCGGGCGCCGTGAAGAACCTCGAAGTCAAGCAGATTCCGATTCGCCTGCAGATGCTCCAGAGCGGACAGGTCGAAACGGCGATGCTTCCCGAACCGCTCGTCACGCTCGTCGAGCAGAAGGGGGGGCGCGTTCTTTGGAACGACTCGAAGTTGGACGAGGCCCTCGCGATCGTCGCGCTCAAGGCCGCCTACACGGACGAAAAGACCGTCTCTTCCTTCCGCCGCGCCGTTGCCCAAGCCGCAAAGCTCATGGAAGAGAAGCCCGAAGCCTACCGTCCCCTCATGGTGAAGAAGGGACTTTTGCCGCCGCCTCTTGCCGAAACCTACAAGATGGTGCGCTTCTCGATGTTCGGGACCGCCGACGGCCTGCCGCCCCTTCCCACCGCCGAAGAAGTCCGGCGTGTGGGAGAATGGATGGTTCAAAAGAAGATGATCAAGGCCGTCCCCGCCTACGAGGACGTGGTCGCGCCCTAATTTTCCCTCAGCCTTTCGCCACATGTCGCTCACCCTTTGCGTTCGCCGTCTTTCCACGGGCTATGAAAAAGCCCGCCCGATCCTTCGCGGACTCGATCTGACGCTCCCCGCGGGGGCGTCGCTCGCCGTCGTGGGACCGTCGGGTTGCGGAAAGAGCACCTTCCTTTCCACCGTGGCGGGGTTCACCCTGCCGCTCGGGGGCGAGGTCGCTTGGGAGGGCGACGGGCGCACCGTGCCCCTCACCGAGGTGAAGACGAGTTTCGTCTGGCAGGGGCTGGCGCTCTTTCCCTGGAAGCGCGTCTGGGAAAACCTCACGCTTCCGCTCGTTCTCGGCAGGGCGCCCCGCGACGAAATCGAGAAAAAGGGGAGGGCGATGCTCGAGGAACTCGAACTCACGGGGTTCGAGCGACGCTTCCCCGAGTCGCTCTCGGGCGGGCAGCGCCAGCGCCTCGCACTCGGGCGCGCGCTCATTTCCTCGCCCGACGTTCTTTTCATGGACGAGCCCTTTTCGGCTTTGGACGCGCTCCTTCGCGAGCGTCTGCAGGATCGGGTGATCGAACTGCGCCGCCGCCACGGCTGCACGATGCTTCTTGTGACGCACGACATCGCAGAGGCCGTGGTGCTCGCTTCGCACATCCTGATCCTCGGACGAAAGGGTGTCATGGAACTCTTTGAAAATCCCGCGTATTCGCTCGAGCGTCCCGACCGCGAGTCGGAAGACTACTTTCGGGCGCTCAAGCACGTGCACGCGGTGCTTCGTTCCGAACGGGGAGGCGAATGATGAAGACGATCCTTCGGTACCTCGCGGGTTTTCTCGTTCTCGGACTTCTCTGGCACGCGGGAAGCGTTCTTCTCGGGGAAGAACTCCTGCCGCGCCCGGTCGCGACGACCGCGCTCTTCTTTGAGCGGCTTGCCACGGTCGAATTCTGGGGACACATCGGGATTTCGTTCGCGCGCCTTCTCGCGGGACTTTTCGTCGCGCTCGCGACGGCGCTCCCGCTCGGGCTTCTCATGGGGCACTGGCGGCTCTTTGACGGCGCGACGAGTCCGCTTCTTTTCATCACCTATCCGATTCCGAAGATCGTGCTCCTTCCGGTCTTCTTCACGCTCGTGGGGCTCGGAGACGCCTCGCGCGTCCTCCTCATCGCGCTTACGGTGGGGTACCAAATGCTCGTGATCCTGCGCGCGACGGCGCAGGCGCTCGATCCCTCCTATCTGCAGGCCTTCCTGAGCATGGGCGGAACGAAGCGCGAAGCCGTGCGGCACGTCTATCTTCCGGCGCTGTTGCCGAGTCTCTTCACGAGCCTCAAGGTGGCGAGCGGCACGGCGATGGCGGTCCTCTTCCTTGCGGAGAGCTTCGCGACGACTTCGGGTCTGGGTTACCTCATCATGGACGCCTGGGGGATGGGCGACGTCGAGGGGATGTTCGTCGACATTCTCGCCATGAGTCTTCTCGGACTCTTCTTCTATCTGGCGCTCGGCCTTCTCGAACGGATCTTCGTCCCCTGGCGGGGGGCGAACTGAGATTCAGGTTTTTTGCGCCTCCTTTCGGCTAGAATGTCGGGCGATTCCTTCAATCCCCCTCGAAAGGAAACTCAACGTGTTCAAACAGTCCCTCTGGGCTTTGGCGGCGGCCGCGCTTTTTTCCTTCATGGCCGCCTTCGTGAAGCTCTGCTCGGACCAGCTCGGCCCCCTCGAGCTAGTCTTCTACCGTTCCCTCTTCGGCGTGATTTCCATCGCGCTTTTTGTTTATAAGAGCAAACTCTCGGTGCGCACGCCCTACCTCTGGGGCCACATCAAGCGCTCGGTGCTCGGCACGCTTTCGGTCGCGCTTTGGTTCTACGCGATCGGAAAAATGACCTTCGGCACCTGCATGACGCTCATCTACACGACGCCGCTCTTCATGGCGGCGAACTTCACGATTCTCGCCTTCATGCGCCGCGAGCGCGCGCCCTGGGTTCTGATCCTCGCGATTCTCGTGGGCTTTACGGGCGTGACGGTCGTGCTGCAGCCGAGCTTCAATCAGGGCGAACTGATTCCGGCGCTCGTCTGCCTCTTCGTCTCCTTCATCGACCTTCTTGTCTATTGGCAGATGAAGGAGCTCGGCAACTTGAAGGAACCTTCCTGGCGCATCGTGTTTTACTTCACGATCTTCGGAACGGTCTTCGGGGCGCTGGGCGCGATCCTCTTCGACGGCGGCATGCACGTTCCGACGGGCATGACGATCGTCGGGATTCTCGGGATGGGCGCCTGCGCGACCCTGGGACAGATCTGCACGACGCGTTCCTACGCCTACGGGAACATGCTGCTCTCGTCCTGTCTGGGATTCTCCGCGATTCCGTTCTCCGCTCTCATCAGCTACTTCCTTTTCGGCGAGGCGCAAAGCGTTGTGGCCCTGGTCGGCATGAGTCTCATCATCGCCGCGGGCATGACCGCGTCCGTTTCGACGAAGCGCGCCGAGATGAAGAAGACTGAAGTCCAAAAGACCGCATAAGCCTATGCAGGGCTTTGCCGCAACGGGCGGCGAAAGATAATTCTTTTGAGAACGGCTCCGAGATTTTCGGGGCCGTTTTCCTTGGAGAAAAGGAGAAGAAAAAGAAAAGCGGTAAAGAAAAGGCGACTATTTTTCCTATCTTAACGGCGCGTTAATCTTCATGACGTAACGTCTGTGTGATAAGGGCGGCGCCCCTCGCCGCCGAACGACAGGAACATGAAAATGAAGATCCAAGCTCTCCTTGCCGTCGCCTGCGCCGGCCTTCTCGCAGCACCGGGTTTCGCCTGCGCGGCCGACGCCCAGTCCTCCGCCGCGCAACCCGCGCAAGTCAAGCCCATGCGCCAGCCGATTCCCCTCTCCCTCGGCCGCGTCGCCAAGGTGCTCGGCCAGCCCGGCGTCTACCTATACGACTGCAACCCCGAAGACATCTATTCGCAGAGCCACATCAAGGGTTCGATCCACGCGAACGTGGAAAACTGGTGGAACCTCCTGCCGGAAGACAAGGAAAACTCCTACGTGATCCTCTACTGCATCAACCGCATGTGTACGGTTTCCTACGAAGCCGCGCTCGTCGCGATTGAAAAGGGCTACCGAAACGTCTACGTCATGCCCGACGGCATTCAGGGCTGGGTCTCGAACGGCTACGAGTTCGAAGGTACGGGCCGACAGGACCGCGGTCTTGAAGAAGCCCGCCGCGCCCGTGAAGCGCGCAACAAGTAATGGGGAGACAGTGAGATGAAACCGAATTTTCTTTCCGGATTCCTGATGGTCGTCGTCGGCGCGCTCGTCGCCTTCGCCTCGCTCTTTTGGCTTCCGCACTGCGGAGGGGAAACGCCGATGCGTTGCGTCTGGCTTCTTCGCGCCGCAACGGGCGTGGGCTTCATGATCCTCGTTTCGGGCGTCGTCATGAAATTCGTCGCCGCGAAGACGGCCGCGGGCATTCAGATCGGGAACGTTCTCATGGGACTCCTCCTCATCGCGCTCGCCACGGTGCTCATCGGCACCTGCCCGAACCCGATGATGGCCTGCCACCGCGTGACCGATCCGGCGCTCATCGTGATCGGTCTCGTCGTCGCCCTGATTGCGGCCGCGGACGCCTGGCGCCTCTCGAAGAAGGCCTGATTTCTTCCGATTCTTCGTGCGCAACCCCGAATCACGGGGTTGCGCCGTTTTTCCCGAGGAGCCGCCGTGCAGCCCTTGAGTACCCTACGTCTTGCGCTTGCCAATCTTGCGCAGAAACCCTTCCGAACGCTTTCGCTCTCCCTCGTCGTCGCGATCTTTGCCTTCATGCTCTACGCGGGCTCGATGGTGTCGGCGAATCTGGAGTCGGGGATTCAGTCGCTCTCCGCCCGCATGGGGGCGGATCTTCTCGTCGTCCCGCAGGGTGAAGGCAAAAAGATCGAAAGCGTACTCCTTCGTGCGAATCCCTCCACCTTCTACCTCGACGCGGGCATGCTCGACGTCGTGAGGAAGGTCCCCGGCGTCGCCCTGGCTTCGGGTCAGCTCTTCATTTCGTCGCTCGACGCACAGTGCTGCACGGTGAAGGTGCAGCTCATCGGGATCGATCAGGAAAGCGACTTCGTCGTGGCGCCCTGGCTGAGGACGCAGGTCGAGCGTCCGCTCGTCGGCAACGAAGTGATCGTGGGCGACTACATCTTCGGAGCGATCGGTTCGAAGATCAAGTTCTACGACCAGGAATTCACCATCGTCGGACGTCTTGAACCCACGGGGATGGGCTTTGACTCTTCCGTCTTCATGACGATGGAGGCCGCCCGCCGCATCGCCCGCATCGCTTCGCCCGAAAAAGCCGATGAAATTGACCGTTCCTACAGTGCGGTCCTCGTGCGCGTCAAGCCCGGGGTCGACCCGATTTCGATTTCCGACGGCATGCTCGATCAGCTCGGCCTCGGCGCCAACGTCAACTTCGTCTTCGCGTCGAACATGATGTCCGACACGAGCGCGAAACTGCAGCGCATCACGGGCGGTCTTTACGGCGCGGCGGCCGGGGTCTGGTGCGTGGCCGCGATCGTGATGTTCATCGTCTTCTTTTTCGCCTTCAACGAGCGGCAGAAGGAGTTCGCAACGCTTCGCGCGCTCGGCGCCCCGAAGTCGAAGGTGATTTCGCTCGTGCTTACCGAATCGACTCTGATGAGCCTCATCGGATCGGTCTTCGGGATCGGGTTCGGCGCGCTCGTCGTCTCGCTCTTTGCCGACACGATCGCCGATCTGATCGATCTTCCCTATCTCACGCCTTCGACCGCGATGATCGCGACGACGGTGCTCGTGAGCTTCGCGGCGGGAATCGTGACCTGCCCGATCGCCTCGCTTCAGACCGTCTGGCGCATCGGCAAGCGTGACATCTACACGTCGCTCAGAGAAGGAGAATGACCGTGATCGAACTCAAAACCGTTGGAAAACGCTACGAGCGCGGCGGCCGTCCCTTCTGGGCGCTTCGCAACGCTTCGCTCACCGTGGCCCCGGGGGAATTCGTGACGCTCTTCGGGCGCTCGGGCTCCGGAAAGTCGACGCTTCTCAACATTCTCGTAGGTTTGCTCAAGCCCACCGAAGGCGACGTCCTCTTTGAAGGAAAGTCGATTCTCGAAAAGTCCGACGCCGAAATGTCGGCGATCCGCAACAGCATGATCGGCTACGTTCCGCAGGGTGCGGGGATTCTCTCGACCCTCACGGTTCTCGACAACGTGCGCCTGCCGTGGTATCTCTCGGCGCGAGGTGCCGAACCCGAGAGGAGGGCGCAGGAACTTCTCGAGACTTTCGGTCTCGGGGATTTGGGTGCGCAGTACCCGTCCGCGCTCTCGGGCGGGGAGCTTCGCCGCGTCGCGATCGCGCGCGCCCTCATGTGTTCGCCCCGCGTGATCGTCGCGGACGAACCGACGTCGAGCCTCGACAGGGCGTCCGCCGCGAACGTCGTGAAGGTCCTTCGCGAGCTCGCCGACAAGGGAACATCCGTTCTCATGGTGACGCACGACGAGTCGAGTTTTGCGCTCACCGACCGTTTCTATGAAATGGAGGCCGGATGTCTCTCGGAGCGTCCGAAGGCTTAAGCCCGAACAAACATTTGCGCGCTAGGATGCGCACAAACCAAACAAACCATTCGCGACGGGGAGCCCCGTCGAAAGGGAGAAAAACAATGCTTCGTCGTCAAATCCTGACGCTCGCCGCTTCGGCGCTCGCTCTCGGTTCGCTCGCCTTCGGCGTGCAGGCGGAAGAACTCAAGGACCCCTTCCCGGTGAAGGGCAAGGTGACCGTCGCCGATTTCGGCGCCAAGTGGTGCGCGGGTTGCCCCGAAATGGAAAAGATCATGATCGAACTGCAGAAGGAGTACGGTGACCGCGCCGCCTTCGTCGTGGTAGACATCGACAAGTATCAGGGCATTGAAAACAAGTACCTGATCGAGCAGCTCCCCTCGCAGATGTTCTTCGACGCCAAGGGAGAACCCATCTGGATCCATACGGGTTCGCTCTCTAAGGAAGAGCTTCGCGAACGCGTCGACATCCTTCTCGCGGGACCGCAGAAGTAATTTTTCGGAAAAAGGGACGTTCTCGACGGGGCGTCCCTTTTTCTCGACGGGGCGTCCCTTTTTTTTGTGCTTCTTTCGCATGTCGTTCGGCGATAGGGAAAAACTCTCACGGGTACGGGGAAAACTGTATAGAATGCGCAGGAGCCTTTTTGGGACAACCGTTCCCTCATTTGGAGATGCACAAGAAATGACGCAGTCGACCCCCGCTTACAAGCGAATTCTGTTGAAACTTTCCGGTGAAGCCCTGATGGGTGAAGACCAGTTCGGGATCAACCGCAAGGTTCTTCAGCAGACGGTGGAAGAAATCAAGTCGATCGTGGAAATCGGCGTGGAAGTGGGGATCGTCGTGGGCGGCGGCAACATCTTCCGCGGCGTCGCGCTCGGCGCGACCGGCATGGACCGCGCCACGGGCGACTACATGGGGATGCTCGCCACGGTGATGAACGCCATGGCTCTTGCGGACTGCTGCCGCAACAACGGCCTCGACGCCCGCGTGCAGTCGGCTCTGCATATGGAGCAGGTGGCCGAACCCTACATCCGCGGCAAGGCCCTCCGTCATCTTCGCCTCGGTCGCGTGGTGATCTTCGCCGCGGGCACGGGCAACCCCTTCATGACGACCGATACGACGGCGGCGCTTCGCGGCGCCGAAATCGGTGCGGAAGTCGTCCTCAAGGCCACGAAGGTCGACGGCATCTACACGGCCGACCCGAAGCTCCATCCCGACGCGACGATGTTTGACGAACTCACGTTCGATCAGGCCCTTCGCGCGAACCTCAAGGTGATGGACGCCACGGCCTTTGCGCTCTGCCGCGAACAGCACCTCCCGATCAAGGTCTTCAACATGACCAAGCACGGCGCCCTGAAGCGCGTCGTCCTGGGTGAAAAGGAAGGCACGCTTGTTCACAGCTGATCGTCTGTTACACGGGAAAAACCCGTGAGAGAACCGCCCTTGCGTCGACCGCGGGGCGGTTTTCGTGTAGTATTGGTGATCCTTTGAGGCGAAACCCCTCTCTTTCGGGCGTTTTGCCTATTGATCGGCACTCGGGGAGGGTCTCGGGTGCGATAAAATTCAAGAAGTACAGTTTTGGAGTTTCGACATGTCCGTTTCTGAAATCATTGCTCAGACCGAACACAAGATGAAGGCGACGGTGGAGCACACCCGCGAAGAATTCGTGAAGATCCGTACGGGCCGCGCCTCGACGGGCCTGCTCGACCAGATCAAGGTGGACTACTACGGCTGCCCGACGCCGCTCAACCAGGTGGCGCAGGTCGGTGTGGGCGACGCCCGCACGCTGACGGTCCAGCCCTGGGAAAAGAACATGGTCAAGGTCGTGGAAAAGGCGATCCGCGATTCCGACCTCGGCCTCAACCCGGCCACGTCGGGCGACGTGATCCGCGTTCCGCTGCCCCCGCTCACCGAAGAACGCCGTCGTGAACTCTCGAAGGTCGTTCGCGGCATGGGCGAAGACAGCAAGGTCGCCATCCGCAATCTTCGCCGCGACGCCAACACCCACGTCGAACGCCTCACGAAGGACAAAGAAATCTCGGAGGACGACGAACGTCGTGCCGAAACCGAAGTCCAGAAGCTCACCGACAAGTACGTGGCGGAAATCGACAAGGTCGTTGCGGACAAGGAAAAGGAAATCATGACGGTCTAAGACCGCAGGATTTCGGTTTTCCGAAAGAGGCGCGAGTCGGCGTAGGCCCCGCGCCTCTTCTCTTTTCCGCCTTCGCGCTTCTTTTTGCTTTTGTTGCCGAAGCGCTTTTTGGCAAAGACCGCTAACAAGTGCGGGGCTCGCCCGGCGCTTTCCTTTTTTATACTTCTCCTCCGAACACATTCGAGGGATTTTCATTCATGTCCGATACTTCGACGCCGCGTCACGTCGCCATCATCATGGACGGCAACGGTCGGTGGGCCAAAAAACGTTTTCTGCCCCGCGCCGAAGGGCACCGTCAGGGCGTAAAGGCCTTGGAGAAGGTCGTCCGCCGCGCGGGCGAACTTGGGCTCGCCGCGCTTACGGTCTTCGCCTTCTCGTCGGAAAACTGGCGCCGTCCCAAGGCGGAAGTCGACATGCTCATGAAGCTTTTTGCGCGAGGTCTCAAAGAGTGGGCGGATCCCTTGTCGGAAAAGGGCGTGCGCCTTCGTGTGATCGGCGACCGTTGCGCCTTCCCCGACGAAGTCCGAGAGTCCATTGCGCTCTGTGAGGCGAAGACCGCGGGCGGCAAGGGCATGGTCCTTTCGATCGCCGCCAACTACGGCGGACGCTGGGACCTTGTGCAGGCGGCGCAACGCGCGGCCGCGGAGGGCGATCTTACGGCGACGGGAATTGAAAAGCATCTCACGCTCGCCGACCTCCCGGAAGTGGATCTTTTGATCCGCACGGGCGGCGAGCAGCGCATCTCGAACTTCCTTCTCTGGCAGTCGGCCTATGCGGAGCTTTACTTCGACAAGGCCCTCTGGCCCGACTACGACGAGGCGCACCTCGACGCCGCGATCGACTGGTTTCACGGTCGTGAACGTCGATTCGGCATGACTTCCGAACAGATCCGCGAAGGGACGACCGGACTCTGATCAATCGTCCCGAAAAATCTCATTTTTCTCCGAAGGCCGCACGAAGATACCGCGCGGCCTTTTGCGCATCCGTCTCACCCGTGGCGATGCGGATCACCGTCTCCACAAGATTCTCCGGAACGGAGGTCTTCACACCGTTCATCTTGAGAAACGCCCAGGTGCAGTTGAGGGCCGTGCGCTTGTTGCCGTCCAAAAAGGCGTGTCCCCGCGCGATCGCGACGCAATAGAGTGCGGCGAGCTCGAAGACGTCCGTCACGCCTTCGTAGCGCTCGTGATTGCGCACGCGCGCAAGCAACGCCTCGATCCGGGCTGCGTCGACGATGCCAGGCAGTCCCCCGTAGCGGCGGACGTTCTCGTCGTGGCAGACGATCACCTGCAGTGCGGTCAGATGCTTCATTTGTCTACGAGCTCCTTATTGACGTCGTCGAGTTCGTCAAAGATCGCGTGAAATTCTTCGCGGTATTTGGAGCGGAGCAGTTCTTCAAATTCCTCATACGAAACCAAAGTGGCGACGGGCTTCCCGTTCACGGTGACGAGCAGCGGCTCGCCCTCCGGGGCGGTGACGTCGGCGACGTACTTGGCGAAACGGTTGCGGACCTCTTCAAGAGGAAGAGAGAGATAGTTTGAAGGCATCGGAGGACGCTCCGTCAAAGAGGATTTCTGCATTGTAAGGGTGAAAGACGCATAAAGAGCTGTGACCGACTGCTCGGCGGAGGACGTCGAGAGACTGCCGCAATGCCGGAGAAAAAGAAACGGCGTTCCGAGAACAACCAAGGTCTATCGGTATTCAAAAAAGTTAAAGACAGCCATTTGTGAGGCTTTGCTCCTTCGAAATCTACAGGGCGGAATCTTTTAATCCCAAGAATCGATTGCTTTCGACAGCACTGTTTGTCCTCTCTTCTGCGACAGGGACTTGTGGTTTTTCTGCATAAAGCTGAGTTTTGGATAACTTTGACAAAAGCCAGATAGCAATCTTGACAAAAGCTAGGCGGGGGGGGGCAAACCGATAATTTCAATCAAAATTCATCACACAACTTTTTCGTGAGAAGGTAAACGGTATGAATCAGATTTTTAAGGTCGTGTTCAACGCGGCACGCGGTAAGAAGATGGTCGTGAACGAAGCAACGTCTTCGGTTCAGAAGGGCAAGATGGCGGCGGTGACGGTGGCGGTTGCCGGAGCATTGATGTTGGGTGCCAATACCGCAGGTGCAAAGGCCATCGGTGGTGAGGATCTATCCGGGACCGTTACGGAGGACCCCATTGGATTGGATGAAGTTTTAAGTGTAGATGTTAATAAAGGCACGATCGACGAGGTGATCAGCGGGCATTATTTTGGGATCAATAAATATACTACGTATTTGCATGAAAAAGAAAAGGCGTTCAAGATTCAATCCACGACTACGAATGTTTCTGGTGATGTGACGGTCGAGGAAGGAGTTTTTGGCGGATCCAAATTTAGCGGTGGATTCAGGGATAACAACACTGAATGCTGGAAAAGCTCAGTGACACTAAAGACCTCCTCGACCAATCTGACGATTGACGGCGGAAAGTTTGGAACTTTCGCTTATAACCCGGATCCGGAAGCAGCGGATTGTCCTCTGTGCGAACCTGCCATGCGCAGAGTCGTTACGGCAGCCGATTTTGTCAAAGATCGCGGAATCAATTACGCTGGCCCGGTTGTGATTAATACAAGCGTTACTGATGCCAACTTGACGATTAACGGCGGCGAGTTTTATTCCACTGTGTATGGCGGTTCAGTCTTGAGCGCATATGGCTACGACAACGTTAATTTGTCGTCTACGGTCGAAAAGAGCAATGTGACCATTACCGGAGGAACATTCAATGCGCCGGTCTTCGCTGGTGGTGCAGCGATGAATTTCCATGAAAATACGCCCAATACTCCTCATGAAGGTAGTCAAATCACCTCTATCGTTAAGGAAGCAAATCTCGTCATTCAAAACGTCAAGTTGACGCAGGGACTTTATACCGGTGGGTTGGAAGGTTATCTTCGCGATAAAAAAAACTGTGGATCCCAGTGTCATTCCGCACGTCGATGTTGAAACCGCCAATGTGACGGTCATTAACAGCACGATTTCCAAGATCGGCGCCTATAACGTCAAGGGTACGATCAGTGCTGATAATGATGACTGGAAATGGCAATACGAGAAAACGGAAGAACCCGGCACGGGAACCATCGCGACTATTGCCGAAAATAGCGACGACACCGTCAATGTCTATACGAATCTAAAGATCGTTAACTCTCAGATCGGGTCGCTTGAACAGAATGTAGGCAAGACTGAACTCCGAGTGGAAGGCAATGGTGCGACGTCGGTGGGTACTTGGACGGTTAATGAAACGGTCGATGTTCTCATGTCTGGTGACGGTGCGCTTAACGATGCCACGGGCGGAGACGTTGCGGCTCTCTCTGATCGCATCACAATTGAGGGAAAGGGTGCTGACGAGACTGTGACAAATGCTGACCTGAGCTATGACGAAGGTGCCGTGATGGGCGCCGTGACGGCGAAGATCGTGAACGGCGAGATCGTCGACAAGACGGTTGCCGTGAACGATAAGACCGACTCGCTCACCAACAAAGTCACGAACATCCCGCAGATGATCACGCGCATCATGATGAACGACGTTCGCAAGCGCATGGGCGACATCCGCTCCGCCGAAGGTACGCACGGCGCGTGGGTCCGCTACAACGGCGGCGAAATGTCGGGCCGCGGCATCGACAACGACTTCAACATGATCCAGGTCGGCTTCGACACGATGCCTGGTGCCGACGCGCCGCGCTTCGGCGTGGCCTTCAGCTACGCGAACTCCGAAGCCGAGGACGGCTACGGCACCGCCGACATGGACGCCTACAGCCTTGCCGCCTACGCGACGAAGTTCTACGACAACGGCATGTTCGTGGACGTGATCGGCCGCCTTGCCAAGATCGACACGGATCTCGACAACGTCGGCATGACGGGCAAGATGGACAACCTCGCCGTGAGCCTCTCGGGTGAATTCGGCTGGCGCTTCGACGTGACGAAGTCCCTCTATGTGGAACCGGCCGTGGAAGCCACCTACACCTACATGGATTCCGACGAATTCACGCTGGGTCAGGGCGAGTATGAACTCGAGTCGACCGACTCCTTCATCGGCCGCGCCGGCATTGCCGCGGGCTTCAAGTGCCCGGCCAACAAGGGTGACGTCTATGTTCGCGCCGCCGTTGCGCACGAATTCCTGGGCGACGCCACGATGAATTCGAGCATCAACGGCAACCGCGCCCTCGCTGTGGAACTCGACGGCAAGGACACCTGGGTCGAATTCGGCCTCGGCGCCAACTTCAACGTCAACGAAAGCACCTATGTCTACGCTGACGTCGAACGCACGGAAGGCGCCGCGATCGATGAAGACTGGCGCGCCAACGTCGGCGTCCGCTTCGCCTTCTGATCGATCGGCTTCTAGTCGTTCGTAAAACGAGCCCCGGTTGTAACTTCAGGTTTGCAGCCGGGGTTCTTTCGTATTCGAATCCCGGAACGTCTCTCCGCGAGAGAACGCCCGGAAACGCAAAAGCGCCCCGAAGGGCGCTTTCGTACGTTTGAGACGGGTTCGATCAGAAGAGAACGTCAAAGCCCGCGCGTCGCGCGGCAAGGAGCGCTTCGGTGCGGTTCGAGGCCCCGAAGGCGCGGTAGATCGCCGCGACGTGGGTCTTCACGGTGCCTTCCGAGAGATTGAGTTCGCGGCAGATGCGCTTGATGGGCGCGCCCTGGGCGAGGAGGTGCAGCACGTCCTTCTGACGTTCCGTAAGGTGCACGGGTTCGGCGTCGTCGGTGCGGGGAATGTGCTGGACGGTCTGCGAGAAGAAGCCTGCGCGCTGGTTTTCGGCGAGGAGTTTCGTCGGGATGTAGACGCCGCCCTTCATGACGAAGTCGATGGCGGTCTCGAGCATGTCGGTGTCAAGCGACTTCGGCACGAACCCCGCCGCTCCCAACTGCAGGACGCGCATGATGCTCTGCTGATCGACGAGGCCCGAGAGGACGAGGATCTTGAGCATGGGCATGCGGTTGACGATCTCCTCCATGAGTTCCGTTCCCTTTACGTCGGGAAGGGAGAGGTCGAGGATGAGAAGGTCGGTGCTTTCGCCGTGCTCGTCGATCAGGGCGAGCGCTTCCGCGGCGTTCGCCGCCGTATGGACCTCGGCCTCGGGGTCGCGGGTCTGAAGGAGCATGGAAAGCGCCGTGGTGACAAGCGCGTGGTCGTCGACTACGAGATATTTCATTTTCTTGTAAGCGGACGTTGGGCGTCCGATAGCATCAACGACGGAAAGTGTAGCGCAGGGAAGGGCGCGTAGGGCGCGGAAAAAAGGTCGATTCGCAACCGTTCGCAACCGAATCACGGCAGATCGCGCACGATTTCGCGAAGTGCGTCGACGGCCGGCCGCAAAAGCTTTGCGGTCGGGATGCCGCGCCTCTCAAAGATCGCAAGAAGCGTCTCGTAGTACCAGAGGGTCGCTTCGCCCTTGCCGCGAAGCGAGGGTTCGTCCTTCACGAACTTGAGGAAGACGTCGGGCCCGTGCTCGCGCAGGTCGATGAGAAGGGAGCGCAGATTGTGAAGCTTGTCCGCCGCGCAGATGACGAGGGCCTCGCGCTCGAGAGGCGTGTCCTGCGAGCAGTGCTCAATGTAGCGGTGCTTGCGCGTGCGCCAGGATTCCTTGTGACCTTCGGCGTCGGGAAGGCCGTCCGTGCAGGCGACGACGAGCGCGAGGACGTGTTCGCCCAATTCCGCTCGAATTTCGTCGCTCCACGAGACGCCCGCGTCTTCCAGAACGTCGTGCAGTAGCGCGGCGCACACCTGGTCTTCCGAACCGCCCGACTCCATGACGAGCGCCGCCACGGCGAAGAGGTGCGAGAGGTAGGGGACGTCCGACCCCTTGCGGGTCTGATGGTTGTGAGCGCGTCGTGCAATGTCGGCGGCGCGCGTGAGACGGTCGGAAAAGAGCATGGCGTCCTCGAATCGGTTCGGATTTTGAAAATCTAGCGCAATCTTGGACACCCGAACATACTGCGTCCTACTCAGTTCTTTTGCGCGAGCGACTCGACCTTCGCGTTCGTGATCCCGCCCGTTTCCTTCCAGAGGGCGATCCAGGCGTAGATGCGGGGTGAGTCGGGAAGGATGACCGAAAGGGCGAACCTCTTGCCTTCGGTCCGAACGATGCGCTGATGCGGGCCGAAGGGCGTTTCCGCAAGCATGCGCGCGAGCGCCGGGTTCGTGAAGGTGAAACTCAGACGAACCGGGTTCTTCCCGTCCTGCGGAACGGGCAGCGTCTTGGCGGCGTCCGCAAGACGAAAGCCTTTGGGACGAAGGGCGGGCTCCGCCAGAACTTCGGCGGCGGTCAGACGGTGGAGCGGCACGTGCCGGACCTTGCCGTCCTCGGCAAGATAGAAGAGGTGAATCCGCACGCAGTGGTGCACGACCCCGAGGGGCGAGGCGACGAGCCGGTGCTCGGTCCCTTCGTTGTCTCGATAGGAAAAGACGAGCTTGGCGTTCCGAAAGAGGGCGGTTGCAACGGCGTCGAGCACTTCGGGCACCAGGAGCGGGGGCGTCAAAAGGGGCAGATCCGGAATCACCGCGACGCGGCGCCTCGCTTCTCGGTCCTTCAGGCGCTCAAAGCGCTCGTTCATCACTTCCTGCGCTTCTTCGCCGACCTCTTCGTCGAGGCGAAGAAGAAGTGCCGCGCCGAGCGACTCGTCGGTGAGCCGCATGAGAAGGGCGTCTCTCGGCGACAGTTTCGCCGAGGCGAGCGTTGCCGGAGCGGCGAGACGATAGCCGTAGGGCTTGTGATCGGCATTGCGCTCAACCCCGTAGACGGGCGTTTCGGACATGATCTTGAGCGTTCGCTGCAGCGACCTCAGCTGCACCGAGACGCCTTCGGCGGCGAGGCGCCTCGCCAATTCGGCAGCCGTGACGTAGGCGGATCTCGATAGGAGCCGAAGAATCGTAAGAACGACGGTCGTGCACACGGGTAGGGAATCGGACATGGTTCGGCCTTTCGAAAGAAAGAGGGGGCTATTTCCCAAAACTGGTAGGTTTTGCTGTCTCGCTATCAGTCAAACAGTATC
>OLGH01001208.1_pt1 | contig 25756 bp, 25 predicted proteins | sample 1604851 | NCBI WGS metagenome assembly OLGH01 (sample SAMEA3888894, study PRJEB22519) | human gut metagenome | biome: human gut; feature: human-associated habitat; material: faeces | place: Denmark | collected 2010 | reverse complement strand
CCTCGTAACCCTCAGCATCAAACATCTGACGGAAAGCCAGACGGCCAATACGACCAAAACCATTGATAGCAACTCTAACAGCCATGTTAATAATACCTCCTAAATGTTCTTACCCTTTTTCATCGGATAATCTCACGGTATCTTTATTGTAGTCCAAAACGCGAAAAGTTTCAAGTGTCTGCTAAAAAATTAACAACTCGTTTGTTCACTTTTTGGCTTTTGTATGATTTTTGCCCCTTATCTGGGCCGGTTTTCAGCAATTCAGCCAACAGAGTGCTGGCCTCTACTTCTTTCTGGCCGCAGGCCCTGCGGTGCGCACGGTGCAGAACACGCCCAGCGTCCCAAGGCAGGCCATGCCAAGACCAAAAAAGATGGAGGGCAGCGCCGTGAGGACGAACTGTGAGGGCATCGCCAGCGTCAGGGTCTGGGGCAGCTCCCAGCAGAAGCCGAGGACAAAGGCTGCCAGACCGGAGGCGCACAGGGCTTTTCCATCCGACGTTTCGGGCAGCCAGAGCGCCCGCACCAGACTGGACAGAAAGACGAGCATCCCCAGCAGCACCCAGACCTGCGCCGTGGGTGAAACGCGGTGCCAGCTGGAGCTGTTCTCCATGAAGCGGCTCAGAACGCACCAGTAGAACACCAGTGTGCCCCAGATGCCGGAGGCCATGCTCTTTGTGGGCGGCTGCCAGTCCTTCCGCAGCCAGCTCTTCGCCAGCCGGGCCAGCCACTGGCCACACAGAATTTCCAGTATCGCGCGAACAAACGAGCCTGCGCCAGTCATTCCAACGGCGAAGCGCAAAAATCCTGCGGCAGTAAAGAATGCCCCTGCCATCGCCGTGACGATGCCAGACGGTTTGCAATGGTTTTGCAAGTTTTTCGGCTCACGGGCCAGCTTCCGGCCCGCAAACAGGCTCACCAGCGCCGCGATGCCCAGCGCAGCATACCGCAGCCAGACCGAACCGGCGATGCACAGGCCGCTTTCCAGGTCGGTCCAGAAGCCCAGATCCAGGCCCCGTCCAAGGGCCAGTGCCGTTCCTACAACAAAAACAAGTGTGAGTAATGGATTCATCAGCGTTCCTCGATCGGTTTATATTTCTGGCGCACACCCAGATACTTGTAGGCGGGCCGGATGATACGGTTTGCGAAGATGACCTCCTCCACGCGGTGGGCGCACCAGCCCGGCACACGGGCAATGGCGAACAGCGGGGTGTAGATGTCCTCGGAGATGCCCAGCATGTTGTAGATCAGCCCGCTGAACAGGTCCACGTTGGCGCAGACGGGCTTCGTGCTGCCCTTTTCCTCAGCGAAGATGCCGGGGGCCAGCCGCTCGATGCTGCACAGCATGTTGTACTCTTCCTCAAAGCCTTTCTCGTAGGCCAGGTGTCTGGCACGGTTCTTCAGGATGACCTCGCGGGGGTCGCTCATGGTATAGACCGCGTGGCCCATGCCGTAGATGAGGCCGGAGCCGTCGCCCGCCTGCTTACGGAGGATGCGGCGGAGATACTCGCGGACCTCGTCGTCATCGTCGGGGTGCTCGACATGCTTCAGGATATCCTGCAGCTGGCGGTTGACCATCAGGTTCGCACCGCCGTGCTTGGGGCCTTTCAGTGCGCCGATGGCCGCCGCGATGGCCGAATAGGTGTCGGTGCCCGAAGAGGACAGCACACGGGTGGTGAAGGTGGAGCAGTTGCCGCCGCCGTGGTCCGCGTGGACCAGCAGGCACATATCCAGCAGCTTGGCCTCCTCGTGGGTGAACTTCTGGTCCGGGCGGTAGGTGCTGAGGATGTGCTCCGCCGTGCACTGGCCGGGCTTGGGCAGATGGAAGAACATGCTCTGCTTATCGTAATAGCGGCGCTTCATCTGGTAGGCGTTGACCATCATGGTGGGCATGCTTGCAATGAGGTTGATGCTCTGGTTCAGGATGTTCTCCAGGCTCAGGTCCTCGGCGTGCTCATCGTAGGAATACAGGCCCAGCACACAACGCTGCAGCTTGTTCATCACGTTGGGCGAAGGCGCGTTCATGGTGTCCATGAAGCCATCGGGCAGTGCGCGGTGCTCGGCCAGCAGCGCACAGAAATCGTCCAGCTGGGTCTGGGTGGGCAGGCTGCCGAACAGCAGCAGCCAGATGACCTCCTCAAAGACGAAGCGGTCGTTGCGGTAGGCTTCTTCCACGATCTCCTCGATGTTGACACCGCGGTAGATCAGCTTGCCGGGGATGGGGATGACATGCCCCTCCTGGTCCTTTTTGTAGCCGACGACGTCGCAGACGTTGGTCAGGCCTGCCAGCACACCGGTGCCATCCGGATTGCGCAGGCCGCGCTTGACCCCCAGCCGCTCACTGGTCTCCGGGTCGATGTAGTTGTTGGCAATGTACTCTTCGCAGAGTGTCTGCATCGTCTGCGGGTCCAGCGTTGCCACTTCTGCATGTTGATAGTTCATGCGCAGATTCCCCTTTCTGTTTCGAATTTCTTATACCTTTCCCTGCCATCCGCGCTGATGGCACATATCTATCATAGCGCTTTTGTGAAATAAATTCAAGAAGAAGATGAAATCTGCGCTTTTTCTCCGCATGTTCCTGCTACACTGGCTCAAACGAAACTGCCTGTCCGGGAGGGGCTGCTATGAAACGTTCCTTTTTTCTGCTCTGTGCCGTGCTGTTCGTGCTGGGCAGTCTGCTGCCGCTGGCCGGATACCGGCTGGCCAAAACCGTGCTGGGGCCTTCGGCACCGGCGTCGTCCGCCGCGGCCCCGGAACCGGAAACGCCCGATGCCGCCTCTCTGCCGCCCTCCGACCGGGACAGCGAGACCTTCCTCATCGCCGACCAGAGCGATGGCGCGGTCGTGTCGGTGCCCCGCCGGGACTACCTCATCGGGGCTGTGGCGGCGGAAATGCCCATCACCTGGCCGGACGAGGCGCTGAAAGCCCAGGCCATCGCGGCCCACAGCTACGCCCTCTACTGCCGGGACCACGCACAGGACCCCACCGCAGGCTGGCTCACCGCCGACCCGGCCCGGCGGCAGGGCTATCTGACCGATGCTGTTCTTCGCAGCTATTGGGGCACGGCCTATGAGGCCAACTACGCCCGGCTCTCGGCTCTGGTGGATTCGGTCCTGACGCAGGTACTCTACTATGAGGACGCCCCCGCCGGGACCAGCTATTTCGCCATCTCCAACGGGCAGACCGAAGCCAGCAAGAACGTCTGGGGCACCGCCGTCCCCTATCTCATCCCGGTGGACAGCAGCACCGACCAGAACGCCGACAACTACATCTACACCGTCTCGTTTTCTGCCGCACAGCTGCAGCAGCTTCTGACCGGGCTGGGCCTCACGCCCGACCTCTCCGCACCGGAGAGCTGGTTCGGGGAGGCTGCCCTCACTCCCTCCGGCTATGTAGCCTCCCTGCCCGTCTGCGGCCAGACCGTGACCGGCCCGGCGCTGCGGAAGGCGCTGGGCCTGCGGAGCGCCTGCTTCACGGTGCAGTATCAGAACGGCAGCTTTTTCTTCACCACCAGAGGCTATGGCCACGGGGTCGGGATGAGCCAGTGGGGAGCCAGAGCGCTGGCCGAGCAGGGGCAGACGGCTTCGCAGATCCTCACCCACTACTTCCCCGGCACCCAGCTGCGGCAGTGAGCCGCGCCGCGCCGACAAAAAACCGCCGTGTGCATCTGATCTGCACCCGGCGGTTTTTCGGTATCTTTTACTGGAACAGACTGTCCAGCCAGCTCAACACGCTGCTCTGAGTCGTCGTCTCCGTCGTGGGGGTCTGTTCCACCACGGTGGTCTCGGTGGCCGTCTCCGCAGCCGTCTCCTCGGCCACGACTGCGGCCTCCAGCTCTTCCAGACCGATGCCGTCGTCGTTGGCATCGGAAGTGATGTACCAGTAGCAGGACGCCCCAGCGATCGAGATGCTGGCGCTGGACAGCGGCACACGGCCCGCAGAAACGCCGTTCGCCGGGTCTGAGCAGTAGAAGACGCCGTTCGTGTAGTCGGTCAGCAGCACCGCGTGGGGCTGGCTGCGGTCATACAGGACGATGCCCTCCGGGTGCTCCTGCAAGATCCGGATGAGGGCTTCGGTCTTGGCCGCCTTGCCGGAAGGAAGGGTAGCGTAGCCAACGTGCATCGCATTGTATGTAAAACTGTGGGACAAACCGCCGGCCCACGCCGTGCTCTTGATGCTGTTCTCGGTCACATCGACCCAGCCGTCCAAACCATCGAAGTAAGCGCGGCGGCGCAGCATCATCGCGGCCGAAGCCAGTGTGCAGGTGCCGCCCCGGCTCTGCTTGAAGTAGAACCCGGCGTCAACGTTTAAGTCCACAGCCAGAGCCGCAGGCAGAAGCGTCATCATCAGCGCCAGCGTCATGAGCAGCGCCGACAGTTTTTTCCATGCGTGATGCGGTGCAGTTTCCACGTTGTTCCATCTCCCTTGAATCGCGTCGTTATTCACTGCCGTAAAGTATACCAGTCTGTTACTCTTTTGTAAACAGTTGCTCAGCTTTTTTCTCATATTTTACACGCTTTGGTCACAATTCAGGAGCAGATTGCACAAAAGACGCTTTTGTCTGTTGTGGCTTTCGTACAAAAGTCTGTTTGTTCTTTCCGTTTTCTTTTTGTGCAGATTATGGTATACTTTCAAGCAGGACCAACGAAACCGAAACTTTGCAGGAGCAGGTAGATATGAAAGCAACCATCGTCATCCCCAACATCAACGGCAAGGGCTGGCTCAGGGACTCCATCGAGTCCATCTATGCCCAGACCGAACAGGATTTTGAACTCATCGTCGTGGACAACGGCTCCACCGACGAAAGTCTGGAGCAGGCCCGCAGCTATTGCACCCGCCCGAACTTCACCCTCATCGAGAACGGCCGCAACACCGGCTTCTCCCATGCGGTCAATCAGGGCATCGCCCGCGCCAGAAGCGAGTTTGTGGTGCTCTTCAACAACGACGCCTTCGCCGAACCGCAGTGGCTGGCGGAGCTCATCCGCACCGCCGAGACCGACCCCCGGATCTTCGCGGTGCAGAGCCTGATGATCCGCCACTTCGACCGCGAACTGGCCGACGACGCCGGGGATTACGTCACCTGGATGGGCTTTGCCTGTAAGACCGGCGACGGCCGCCGGGCCAGCCGCTACACCAGAACGAAGCGCATCTTCTCGGCCTGCGGCGGCGCATCGCTCTACCGCAAGAGCATCCTGGACGAGATCGGCGGCTTCGACGAAAACTTTTTCGCCTACTTTGAAGACGTGGACCTCAGCTGGCGTGCCAACAACGCGGGCTATCAAAATGTGCTCTGCCCTGCGGCCAGATGCTACCACATCTGCGGTGCCAGCACCGGTGCCGTCAAGTACAACGCCTTCAAGAGCCAGCAGAGCGGCCGCAACAGCATCCTGCTCCCGCTCAAGAATGAGCCGCTGCTCATGCTCCTGCTCAACTTCATCCCGCTGGCGCTGGGCTACCTGCTCAAGTGCTACAAATTCCACAAGCAGGGCTTTGGTGAGGCCTGGGACAAAGGGATGCACGAGGCCTTTGCCCTGCTCCGCTCCGGCCAGCTCGGCAAGCGCCCCTTCCGCCTGAAAGACCTGCCCAACTACATCCTGATGGAACTGTGGATGATCTGGAACATGGTGCCGTATCTGTGGTATCGGCTGGTCATTGTCCGGTTCGACCTGAAATAATTTTGATACAGCAACACCCCCGGTGCTCGTTCCTGTCAAACGAGTGCCGGGGGTGTTTTGTATCCTTCCAGAGCGCAGTCTCAGCCTTTTTGGGAAAATATTTCAAACCCGTGAAATTCCGAGGGCGGCTCATTCGTATCCAGAATGAAGCGACAAAACCGGGTGTACACCCCGGCAGTGACACACAACACAATAAGAAGAGGGGATATATTATTATGAAAAAGACGATTTCTGTTTGCATGACGGCTGTGATGGCCCTTTCCCTGCTGGCAGGCGGTGCGGTACAGGCATATGCACTTTCGGCAGAGACGGTGGAACCAGTTTCTGCTGTGGCTGAGGAAAACTGTATTTCCAGCAGTTGGAAGCGTGCTTCCGACCCAGCACTGACCGAGAAAGTCCGCAAAGTGTTCGATCAGGCCTTTGATGGTCTGGAGGGCGTTTCCTATACACCTGTAGCCCTGCTGGCAAGGCGACTGTCGTCGTACCGGGCGCACAGGAAGAGTATGTGGTGGTCACGCTGCAGCACAGCTGGCTGAGCAAAGCAGAAATTCTGGACATCGGCGATCCACTGTGCCTGACAAATCTGGACTATGAAGAAGGCACTGTGGGCGCTTGGCAGGAAGCCGAGTCCCCCGCCATGACGGAGGAAGCCACGGCAGCGTTCAACAAGGCCACCGAGGGCCTTGTAGGTGTGGATTATGTGCCAGTGACCTTGCTGAGCACCCAGACCGTGGCAGGCACGAACTACCGCATCCTGTGCGAGGCAACCACGGTTTATCCGGGTGCTGAGATGCACTATGCCGTCGTGAACGTGTATGAAAGTCTGGAAGGCAATGCCAGCATCATCAGCGTGACCGATGGATATGTGAGCTGAGGGAGAGTTTTTGATTCAGAAGGTCCTCCGCTGCACCTTGGGTATATTCAGCGGAAACATTTATTTTGATATTGCAAACAAGCCAGACCGGCAGGTCTGGCTTGTTTGCTGTTCCACGGAGTGGGCGTGGAGGAAAAGTGCTCCGCAGCATAACCTCAAAGCTGTGAGCCTTTTTATTTGACTCGTCCCTTTCTCTGTTGTCACTCTGCCTGTATCTCCTCCACCAGCGGCAGATAGTCGGCACAATGTTTCCGATATAGCGGCTGCACCAGTTGCCGGAAGTTCTGCATTTCTTCTTCGGGCAGCGGCAGTTCGATGCAGCCGCCTGCAAGGGCTGCTTTGCGGGCGGCGGTTTCCTCCTGTGCCCAGAGCTGGCGCTCGTACTGCGCCGATGCCCGGGCGCACGCCTGCAGGATCTGCCGGTATTCCTCCGGCAGTGCATCCCATGTGCGGCCGGAAGCCAGCTGTACCTCCGGTACGCGGCTGTGCTCATCGGCCATGTAGTACCGTGCCACCTTGTAGTGCTCCATGGAATAGTAGGCCGGCCAGCTGTTTTCGGCGGCATCGATCTGCCCGGTCTCAAGCGCCGAGTACACATCGCTGTACGCCGTGGTCTCCGGCACTGCACCCAGTAGGCGGATCATGTCGATCACGATCTGCGAGTTCTGCACGCGGATGGTCTTGCCCTGTAAATCATTCAGGCTGCGCACCGGCTGACGGGCATAAAACGAGCGGGCACCCGCGTCGTACCAGCTCAGGCCTATCCGTCCCTGCGCGGTAAAGTCCTGCAAAAACTCAGCCCCGATGCTGCCGTCCAGCACGCGCCACATGTGTTCGGCATTCCGGTAGAGATACGGCAGCAGCAGCACGTTGAGCCGGGGCAGATCGTCCGTGGCCACCGAGAGCGACACACGCGCAAAATCTACGCCGCCAATGGCAAGCTGCTCCCACACCTGCTGTTCTGTGCCATACTCGCCGTTTGCTTTGACCTGAATGACCACCTTGCCCCCGGTCTGCTGCTGCACAAGGTCTGCAAAATACTGCGCGCCCTGCGTAGTGGGGTACCCGGCGGGCTGGTTGTCGGCATAGGTCAGCACATAGTCCGGTGTGGTCTGCAGCTTTGTGGCACAGCCTGCCAGCTGCAAGGCTGCAAAGCCCAGCCCGGCTAAAAAAGTCCGTCTGCGCATAGTGTCTCCCTCCCTTTGCAGATAGTATAGCGCATAAGACTGCCTTTGTGCAAGAGACAGGAAAAGGCGGTGCCCGCCGCAAAGCAGGTACCGCCTTTTTTAGGAGAAGAAGGGAATGTCTCAGTTACATCAGGCCCATTGCCTGCGGCAGTGCGGTAGACACTGCCGGGATAAAGGTGACCAGCAGCAGGCCGCCGATGATGGCCACATAGTACATAAGCATGTACGGCATGACCTTGGAAAGCGAGGTGCGGCCCACCTTGATGCCCACGAACAGTGCGTTGCCCACAGGCGGGGTGATGTTGCCGATGCACAGGTTATACACGAGGATCAGACCGAACTGGATGGTGCTCATGCCAAAGCTCTGGCAGATGGGCAGGAACAGCGGGGTGAAGATGAGGATGGCCGGGGTCACATCCATAAAGGTGCCGGACACCAGCAGGATCACGTTCATGATGAGCAGGATGATGTACTTATTGCTGGTCAGGCTCAGCAGGGCTGCCGCCACAGCATCCGGGATCTGCAAAAAGGCCATGACCCAGCCCAGAATGTTGGAAACGCCTACAAGGAACACCACCATGCCGGACATCTTGGCAGAGTCCACGATGATCTTCCACAGGCTCTTCAGGTTGATGGAGCGGTAGCAGAAAGCAAGGATCAGCGCATAGACAACGGCAATGGCAGAGCCTTCGGTGGCAGAGAACACACCGCCGATGATGCCGCCGATGACCACGATGATCAGGGAGAGCGAAGGCAGGGCGCGCAGGGTGCAGACGCCGAGATTTTTCCAGTCAAACTTGCCGGGGGTGCCTTTATAGCCCAGCTTGACCGCCAGCAGCACGCCCACCACGCAGCAGCACAGCGCCCAGATGATGCCGGGAATGTAACCGGCCATGAACAGCGCAGCCACAGAGGTGCCGCCGGATGCCAGCGAGTAGGTGATCAAGGCGTTGGACGGCGGGATCAGCAAACCGGAACAGGAGGAAGCAGCATTGGTGGCAGCGGTCACGGCGGGGTCGTAGCCCTGCTCGTCGGCACCGTCGCGGATCATGGAGCCAACAGCAGCAGCCGCAGCAGATGCAGAGCCGGAGATGGCACCGAACAGGGCGTTGGTGCCGATGTTGGTCACCAGCAGTGCGCCGGGCATCTTGCCCAGAATGGCCATGACGAAATCCACCAGACGCTTGGCGATGCCGCCCTGATTCATGATGTTGCCGGCCAGAATAAAGAACGGGATGGCGGTCAGACTGAACTTGCTCATGCCCACAAAGGTGCGCTGGGCAGCGGTCAGCACGGCAACATTCAGATCAATGGAAGAAAGAATGGCAGTCAGGGAAGAGACTGCAATGGCGTACGAGATGGGCACGCCGAGGAACAGCAGCACCAGCAGCACTGCCAGAATTACGAGTAACGCTTGAATTGCCACAGCTTAGTCCTCCTTATTTTCCTTGTCGGCATCGGCAGCCATTTCGGCTTCCACTTTTGCAAAGTCTGCATCCTCCGGGGTATCCAGACAGATGGAGCCGTTTGCAATGCCGATAATGTTCAGCACGGAATACACCAGAATGATCACGCCGCAGATGGGCATGACCCAGTAGAACACGCCCACGGCAACGCCCAGCGAGGAGGTCTGCTGTCCCATAGCCAGCTGGGACACCTGAAAACCGCCGAACACCAGAATGGTCGCAGAGAAGATGAAGGCGATGACCTCGGCAAAGATGTGGAACGCCTTGCGCATGGTGGGGTTGAACCGATCCACCAGCACGGGGATGTTCATGTGGCCGCGCTCGCCAGAGACGATGGTGGCACCCAGCATGGTGCTCCAGCCGAACAGATAACCCACCAGTTCCTCCGACCATGTGGAGGGAGAGTTGAAGATATAACGTACGATGACCTGATAGGTGGTCAGCACCACCATAACCGTCATGCTCAGACCTGCCAGCAGGTTGAGCACCTTGTTCAGGGTATTTCTCAGTTTTTCCATGATGCTCCTCCTCAGTCCGCAGTGTGGGCAGCGTTGTGCTGCTGGATCAGGTCATAAATGGGTTGCAACTCCGGGTTTGCTGCCAGCACGGAATCGTGCAGGGGAGCCATAGCCTCCTGAAACGGTGCAGTGTCCGGGTAAATAAAGTTGACGTGCTGCTCATTCTCGGCCTTATCTTTCGCCTCAGCCACAGCATCCTCCCAAGCATCCTGCTCGGTGCTCTTCACGATCTGGAAGCCTTCTTCAAAGATCGCGCGCTCCTCATCGCTGAGTTCGTTCAGGAAGGCGTAGTTTGCCACCAGCAGATCCGGCACCATCTGGTGCATATCGTAGGAGTAATACTTGCAGATATCACCGTGACCGTTATCGGTCAGAGCCAGCTCGTTGTTCTCGGCACCGTCCAGAATACCGGCCTGCAGTGCGGTGTACACATCGCCGAAGCCCATGGGGGTCGCGGTGCCGCCCAGCAGACGCATCATTTCCACGTTGGTGGGCGACTGCTGCACGCGGATCTTCAGACCCTTCAGGTCGGAGGGCTGGTTGATGGGGGTCTTGATGGTGTAGAAGTTGCGGGTGCCGGCATCCAGCCATGCCACCGTTTCCAGACCGGCCTTGGAAGTGGTCTTGAAAATGGGGTCCGTCACCTCGGGGTCGTCCATGGCCTCGTGGTAGGCTTCTACGCTGGAGAACAGGTAAGGCAGGTTGAAGATCTGGTATTTGGCGCTGAAGGTCTCCATGATGGCAGTGGACGCCACCACAAAGTCGATGGCACCGGTCTGGGTCAGCTGCACCATTTCGGTCTGGGAGCCCAGCAGCTCGCTGGGGTACACCTCCACGCGGTACTTGTCGCCCAGCTTCTCGTTGATGTAGTTAGCAAAGGCTTCCAGTCCCAGATGATCCGGGTGGGTCTGGGACTGCACATGGCCGATGCGCACAATCTTGCGGTCGTCACCGGAGCCGGCACCGCAGCCGGTAAGCATCATGCTGCTGGTCAGTGCCGCTGCGCCCATCAGCGACAGAAACGTTCTTCTCTTCATGAATGGCATCCTCTCTTTTCGCGTTTTTTCTATGATTATATTTTAACAACTCGTTCATTTTTTCGAAACCGGATTATTTTGTGAAACGCAGTACGATTTTGTCTTTGTTGTATCCAAGTACAATTTTTGTGTTTTTTGGACGAAAAAAACTGGCAAAAACAAAAAAGCACCCGTTCCTCTCCTGTTCACAGGCAGGAAAGAACGAGCGCTTCTTTTGGATCCGATTTATCCTTGTGCCGCTTTTTCCGCTGCGGCTACGCGGTATTCCGAAGGGGTCTGGCCGGTCAGGCGCTTGAACACCCTTGTAAAATAGTTGGCGTCGCTGTAACCCACAGCAGCGCCGATGTCCTTCAGGCTCAAGCGCGGGTCCAAAATCATCTGGCGCGCCTTGTTCACCCGGTATTCGTTCAGGTAGGCCGAAAAGTTCACCTTAAAGCACTGCTTGAACAGCTTGCAGAAGTAGGCGTCCGAGTAGCGCAGCGCAGCGGCGGCATCCTGCATGGAGATATCCTCCCGATAGTGAGCGTCGATGAAGCGGCTGATCTCGGCACGGATGATGGCGGTACGCATATCCTCGTCCTCTTCCCGGCGGACAGGCTGTTCAGGCGCAGGGGGCTGTGCCGGGCGGGCAGGCAGCGGCACCGACACCTGCCGGATGGCATCCTCCACCGCGAATACCAGTTCCTGCTCGTTGTAAGGCTTGAGCAGATAGTCCATCGCCCGTACAGAGATCGCCTGCCGTGCATAGTCGAACTTATCAAATCCGGTCAGGAACAGGATGGCGCAATTTCTGTCTGTTTCACGGATCTTGCGCGCCACCTCCAGCCCGGTGAGACCCGGCATTTCAATGTCCAGCACAGCCACCTGCGGCGCTTCGCGGGCAAAAATTTCCAGAGCCTCTCTGCCGTTTTTTGCTTCATACAGGCTTATCAGATCTCCCAGATACTTCTGCAAAGTCCGGCACAGCACCTTGCGCTCGATCAATTCATCCTCTGCCACCAGCAATTTGCACTTCACGAAAGCGTCTCCTCCTTTTCTTCCGGCTGCTGCGTTTGCGGGAGTTCAAACCGCACCACAGTACCGTGACCTGCGCGGCTGTACACCTGCATTTTACCGCCCGGATACAGCATCCCGATGCGGCGGGAAATATTGCCAAGGCCGATGCTGCGGCCGGTCTGCTCGCTCTGGGCAATTTTTGCCTGCACGGCGTCCAGTTCCTCTGCGGTCATCCCATTGCCGTTGTCTGCGACCGTGAGCACCAGCACCTTGCCCTGCATCCATGCCCGCAGCAGGATGCGTCCGCCTTCCTCGCGGGACTTGAGCCCATGCGAGTAAGCGTTTTCCACCACCGGCTGCAGCATAAAGGACGGCACCAAAACCGCAGCAGGCTGCACCTGAATGCTTTTTTCTACGGTAATGCGTCCATCAAACCGCATCTGCTGCAAATAAATGTAGTCCTCCAGCCCGTCCAGTTCCTCCTCCAGCGTGATCTGCTGGCGCTTGGTGCGCAGGTTGTGCCGGAACAAACTGCCCAAATGCACGATCATCTGGTCGGTGGTAGAAGCATCCTCCAGCCGCGCCATGCAGGAGATCATGTTCAGGGTGTTGAACAAAAAATGCGGATTCACCTGACTTTTAAGCACCTCCAGCCGGGTGTGCTCCAGATCTTTTTCCAGTGCAAGGTTCCGCACCTCTTCCCGGTGCAAGGCCTGCTGCGTGGTCAGTTGCTGCGCCATGGCGTGCTTCATCTGGTTGAAGGTTCCCGTCAGCCGCCCCACTTCGTCGTTGCTTTTCACCGGAAGATCCGGGCTGGAAAAATCTCCCTCGGCAATGCTGTGAGAAGCCTGCGCCAACCGCAGCAGCGGACGCACCACCGCGCGGCTCAGCACCCGGATGAGCAGCAGCATCAGCGCGGCTGCCGTCAGGAACAGCCCCAGATACAGCCACGGCAGATGCCGAATGCGGGTTGCTGTGCTGCTGTAAAGGGCGTTTTCCTGCTCCAGTGTGGCCTGCGTCAGCCGCAGCGCATACTCGGCAAGGTAGTCTTGCAGCGCCATCACATGGTACATCTGTTCAATGTAGGTATCTGCCGAGGGGGAAAGCTGCAAAAAGGCATCCCGCTCCTGCCGATAGCCCGCATACCCTTGCAAAAGGTTCCATGTACGGGCATAGCGCTCTTCACCGATGCGGACGTAATCGAAGGGCAGGGCCGCAAGGCTCTGCTCGGCAGCAGCGCAGGCAGCGGCATAGGCCTGCTCCGTTTCAGAAGTAGGCTGACGCACATAGCGTGCAAAGGCCTGTGCTTCGTCCTTGAGGGCGTTCTGCACCGTGTAGCAGACGGCGTTGTCGGCCAGCAGCATATCAAAGGAGCGTACCGTCCACTGACCTGCCATGGTAGCAATGCCAGTGGAAAGCATGGTGACCAGCAAAATCGCGGCAAGCCATGCCGTGACCTTGCGGCGCAGGGATATACCGCCCTGCGCGGTTTTGTTCCGTGCCATACGCTTTCCCTCCTGTCCTTGCAGCACCCGGCCTTTTTTATAAGTATAATAATCTTCCGGGGAAAGTGCAACTGCAAAAAAGCACTGGTTTTCGCAAGGGAGCCGGTGCTTGCAGGCAATGTGCCAGACTGTCAGCGGGTCAACAACTGAAAATGATTCCGCTTGGTGACCAGCATCCCTTCCTTTTGCAGCTTGGAAAGTTCTGCCGACATGGCGGCGCGTTCCACGCAGAGAAAATCCGCCAGCTGCTGACGGTCAAAGGGAATGTCAATTGCACCGATTATCTTGACTATATCGATGTAGACCCGATGGGAAAGCGGATTCGGCCCGATTTCCTGAGCCAGCATTTCCCAGATTTTCTGGTAGCACACCAGATGAAGCGTATCCGCTTTCACGATCTGCGCCATAGTTGTGCCAGTCTGCTCTATGCCAATGGCGTGAGCCTGAAGGAGATTCAGGAGTGGCTCGGTCACAGTGACATCAGCACAACAAGCAACATTTATACACATCTGGATTTCTCCAGCAAGGTGTCCTCGGCGAATGCAATCGTCGACATCTTCCCAGAAAACACCAAAGTATAAGAAACTGAGCAAAAAAAGAAAAACAGCCCAAAATCTTTCGATTCTAAGCTGTTTTATGATGGAGTGCCGATGGTGGGACTCGAACCCACATGGTTTCCCGAACGATTTTGAGTCGTTTGCGTCTGCCATTCCGCCACATCGGCTTATATTCAATTTTGGGACATTAGTACCGGTTTCTGAAGATTGGAGGGATGTTCAGGAGGGATGTAAGAAATTCTGCTTCGACAAACATTCAAAATTCAACGAACACTCGTGAATTTCTCGCACAGACACGAAAAAACACGAAACGGATTTTGAGTCCCCCTCGTCTGCCATTCCGACACACCGGCGTATTCTGTTTTACAGACAACATAGTTATTATAGCGGATTTTTCTCTCAAAATCAAGATGCAGCTCACAACTCATCAAATTTCTGCAAATTTCCTCTCCCTTTTTGGGCCGCGGGCGTGTATACTGAGAGAGACAACATCGTACCCAAAGGAGTACTCTCTATGAATCATTTTCTTTCTGCCCCCGTTACCGACGCCCAGCGCCAGCGCGACGCGCTGTTAGGGGCGCTGGTGGGACTGGCCCGCTCCACCGTCAACGAGCCGAAGACCGAGGATACCGACCGTGTGCTGGCCTCCGGTCTCCGGCTGGCTGCAGACCCGGACGCTGCCGAAGACGCGCTGCGCCGGATGTACAGCATCGTCGAGACAGAAAAGCACCGCGTCGCCCCCAACTGCGCCACCTGCACCATGCGCTGCGGCAACACCGACAACTACGACTTCGCCCGGCTCTGGGCCGCGCCGGAGGACATCCGCGCCCTCAAACTGCGGCTGCTGGCAGCAGTATTCCGGCTGGCACAGGGCTGCCCGGACGCTTGCGCACAGGAGGTCATTGATCAGGCCCTTTTTGTCCTCGCCGAAGACTGGGACGAGGAACTTCTCGCCCCCGTCGTGAAGCGGGCCGAGGACTGCTGTGCCGGGTAATTCCCCGGAAATTTCTGCTTTTCCCCGTGCGCTGCATTTCTTTTCTCTCCGCTGCGCCGCACACAAATCCGGACAGTTTCTTTTTTCTAGGGCATTCTTCCCCCTTTTTGTCAGAATTTAGTGCTCCGGGCGCAGAAATATGGGGATGATTTTTCCAAAAAATACTTTACAAACGTCAAAGAAATAACTATTATATAAGTATAGTGCTCCAAATCGTTGGCACGAACAGAAAGCGGTCGGACTGACCGGTAATACAGCTTCCGGCCCGGAAATCATCCACGTTTCCAATTTGCAGTGGAATACAGGAAAGAAGGTATAAGCTATGTCTGAGAAAAAGTCTGCTGCCCCTGCAGCTGTCGCTGCTCCTGAGGCTCCTGCGGCAGAGCCGAAGAAGCGCAAATCTTCTGGTGCTGCACAGCGGCGCGGTCGTCCCCCGCTCTCCCCGGAGGTTTATGTCGAGTTCGGCACCAACCAGTACAACATCACCGATGTCATCGAGCGCGCCAAGGCCGACTACCGCGCCACCCATAAAGTGGGCGTCCAGTCCTGCAAGGTCTACGTCAAGCCTGAAGAGGGTATGGCCTACTATGTCATCAACAAAGTCTCCGGCAAGCTGGAGCTGTGATGTTCCTCAACACGAACAAAGGCGTCTGCACAGTCATTTGTGCAGACGCCTTTTCTTTTTATAAGCCGTACAGTTCGGTGTACTTTCGGGTAAGGTACTGGATATAATCCTCAGCACTGAAATCGCCGCAGGCATTCTTCACCACGTCGGCAGGCTCCATCAGCCCGCCGTACTGGTGGACTTTTTCCCGCAGCCACGCCGTGATGGGTGTGAGGTCGCCCTTTGCCGCCGCGCCCCAGACGTCCACGTCCTGCTCCATCCGGCGGAGCATCTGAGCGCCGTAGGCACTGCCCAGCGCGTAAGACGGGAAGTAGCCGAACGCGCCGCCCGACCAGTGGCTGTCCTGTAAACAGCCATCCCGGTCGTTCGGCACCTCGATGCCCAGATATTCCTTATAAAGCTTCGCCCAGACAGCCGGCACATCTTTTGCTTCCAGCGTGCCGCCGATGAGCTGCTTTTCGATCTCATACCGTACCATGACGTGGAGGCAGTAGGTCAGCTCGTCGGCCTCGGTGCGGATGAGGCTGGGCTGAGCCTTATTGACAGCGCGGTAGAACTGCTCTGCGCTCACGCCGCCCAGCTGCTGGGGAAAGAACTCCTGCACCTTGGGATAGATCGCTTCCACGAAGGGCCGCGACCGGCCAATAAGGTTCTCATAGAAACGGGACTGGCTCTCGTGGACGCCCATTGAGACGCCGCCCGCAAGACAGGTGTACTGCAGGTCATCCCGGATGCCCAGTTCATACAGAGCATGGCCGCCCTCGTGAAGGACAGAGTACATCGAGGATGCCACATTGTGCTCGTCGTAGTTGGTGGTGATGCGGACATCCTTATTGTTGAATTCCAGCGTAAAGGGATGCTCCGTCTCACCCAGACCACAATGGCTGCGGTCGAGGCCCATCACCTCCATCAGATAGTCGGCGAAGGCCTTCTGCTGTGCTGCCGGATACTCCTGATGGAGGAAGCTGTCGTCGATCTGCGGCTTCTCGCCGATTTTGTGGATGAGCGGCACCAGCCCCTCCCGCAGCGTCGCAAAGAAGCTGTCCAGCATCTTCCTATCCACGCCGCGCTCATACTCGTTCAGCAGAGCGTCATAGGGCGCTTTCGAGGCGTCATAATAACCGGCAAAGCGGCGATTGTAGTTTACAAGCTCCTGCAAGACGGGGCAGAACAGGGCGAAATCGTCCTGTGCCTTGGCCTTGTGCCAGACGTCGTCCGCCCGGTTGCACAGCTCTTTGTAGGCCATATATTCGTCAGCCGGGATGCGGGTCAGCTGCTCACAGCTGCGGCGCAGCTCCTCCACTTCGCGGCGGTGGACGAGGTCCAGCTCCCCGGCCCGGGCGCTCAGCTCATCCAGCAGCGCTTTCGTCTCGGGGCAGGTCATCAGTTTCTGGCTTTCTCCCGCCAGAATGCTCATGGCCACGCCCCGGCCCTCGGAGGTATCGCTGGGCGCGGTGGTCACGGCGTCCAGATAAAGGGAGCTGTCCGCACAGTGGTAGGCGTACAGCTTCTTTTGCAGCAATTCCAGCTGCTGCAAGGCGCGTTCTATCTCCATTGTCGTTCTCCTTTTTCTTTGATTTTTATCCCCAACCGAACAGCTTCCGCTTCGGCACCTGAACGGGGTCGGGTATCTCAAACTCGTACCGCTCGGTGGCGTTGATGACCGTCGTGCCGCCCCGGGTGCAGACACGGGGCAGGTTTGCCCCATAATTCAGATGCATATGCCCGTGGATGAACCACTTGGGCTGATACAGGTCCATCAAATCGTTGAACACCTGAAACCCCTTGTGGGCCTTGTCGGTGCCGTCGTTGAGGCCGGATGCCGGGGCATGGGTCAGCAGGATGTCGATGCCGCCCGCCCGCCGGGCCGCGAGCCAGAGCTTCCGGGCGCGCCGCCGCATTTCAGCCTCAGTGTACTGGAAGGTATCGTCCCTGTTGTACCGATTGCACCCGCCCAGACCCATGATGCGCAGCCCCTTCCAGACATAGACCGCATCGTCCACACAGATGCAGCCACCCGGTTCTGACTCCTTGTAACTGCCGTCGTGGTTGCCGTGGACGTACAGGATGGGGACGGTGGTGAAGTTTGTGAGGTATTCGAGATATTTTTTCGGCAGATCACCGCAGGAGAGGATAAGGTCGATGCCTTCCAGCCGCTTGCGGACGCTCTCGTCCCAGAGCAGTTTGGACGGCACATCCGAAATCGCAAGTATTTTCACGATGCTTTTGCTCCATTCTTTTCTATCCTTGGGTCTTTGCCTGTTACTGCGGCGTTCCCTTTACGTTGTCCAGACCATTGATATTCAAAAGGCTGCGGGTCTTGGCGTCCAGTTCGTCGTAGCTGGGCAGTTCGCCCTCTACGCACTCTTCCAGCCAGTCCATCTCCATCAGTTCCTTGGGCGTATAAATGCCGGAAGCCGCATGGTGAAGGGCATGGCCCTGACTGTAGCTCTCGGTCGGGAAAACCTGTATCTCCCCATCGCAGAGCTGGCGCTCTGCCATCTTGAGCAGCTGCATGGTGCCGTCGTTCAGCCGGGTGGGGTATTCCACCCGCTCGGCACCGCTCTTGAGGCCCCACCAGTAGTTGATCGCCCTGCCGCCGGGGGCGCTGTCCCATGTTCCGGCAAACACGGAGCGGACGATCTCGGTGAAGAACACGTCCCACCGCCACTCCGGCAGGCCCAGCGGCTGCAGAACGCCGTCAGGCAGGCGGCGGCAGAGGCCGTAATCGCGGTAGGTGCCTTCCGGCTCCCGGAAGTCCTGACTGTAGAAGACTTCGATGTCTTTTCTGTCAGAGAAATCCTGCGGGTGTGCCGCATCGCACAGACAGGCCCAGCGCAGCACCACCCGGCTGTCGGGCCGGACGGCACGCACGCCCTGAGCAAAGGCATTGATGGCCGCAGGCACACCGTACACTGGGTTTGCAGCCACATAGCCCACCTTGTCGCTGTGGGAGACGATGCCCGCCAGCATTCCCAGCAGATAGGTCACCTCATAGGTGCGGGGGTAGTAGGTGCGCACCAGCGGATGAGGCGCATTGAGGGAACAGTTCAAGAAACGGGTCTTGGGGTGCTGGGCCGCGACCTTCAGGCAGGCGGTGTGCATCCGGGCGCTGGTGGTGAAGACGATGTCCGCATGGTCATGGGCCACCTCTTCCAGCACCTGCTCTGCATCCACCTCGGGGTTGACGTTCTCCCGGCAGCTGACATAGAGCTTATCCGGGAAAGCTTTCACCAGCGCGGCGCGGCCCTTGTCCTGTCCGCGCACCCATGCGCTGGTCTGGGCGTTGTGCTCGTGGAGGAACACCACCCGCAGCTCGCTGGGGCGGGAGCTGAAAATGTTCAGCTTGCTCAGCAGCGGCTCAGAGCTTTGCTTCGGCTCCAGCAGCAGTTCCACAGCGTGGGGCTCTGCCAGAATTTTCACCTCGTCCCAGAGGCGGGCCAGATTCTCCCGCACCTTGGTCGGGGTGGACTCGCAGGCGTCGGCGTAACGGTACACCGACAGGTACACCAAAAGCGCGTCGCCCGGCGTCAGGCCCAGTGAGCCGCCGCCCAGCGCATAGAACTGCTGGCTGAACATGGTGTAGAGGGACGAGAAATTCAGCCGGTCGTCGTCCGTCCACGCCTCGCCCGTGGCCTTGCAGGCCAGCGTCTGCAGCTTTGCATAGCCCCCCAGCCGGGAGAAGCTGACGTAGTTGATGCGGGAAAACTTGTAAAAATCAAGGAACTCGTAATAGAGCTTATTCTCCAGCGTGTCATTCTTTGCCGGGATGAGCCGGGTGACGGTGCCGGGAATTTTCACGGCCTCATAGTATTTGAGGACGGAGACACGCTTATTGCCCTCCTGCACATAGAATTTGTTCAGGTATTCGAAGGCAATAATAGGAGTGTGGATGCCCTCTTCCAGATGGGCGTCACAGAGGTTCGACCACTTGACTGCAAACTCGGTGTCGTCGTCGAGAAGAGGCATGAAATTGGAGGCAAAGGCGGTGTGGCGTCCGGCGGTCTTGGTACCCACGATGCTCTCGGCCGGGATGTCCACCAGCCCCAGAGGCTCCTGCGCCACGATGTCCACATCGGTGAGGATGTCGTCCAGCACCGCGAGATAAGGCGACTGTCCCCGGGCCACATTGGCCCGATAGGCACGCTGGCCTGCACGCTGGGCGCTGCGGTAATCTTCTATCATAATCAAAACTCCTTCTGCTTTTTCAGCAAGCGAAGAGGGATACTTTCCTCTAAGGGATAGTATAGCATGAAAATCGAAATTATGGGAGACTTTCTCGCCGCAAGGTGTTGCTTTCGCACAAATTTTAAGGTACGATAAAAGAAACACACGTTTCTTGTGAGGTAAGCTATGCTTTGTGAAACTCTTCCCCGGCTGGAAGCCGACGAATATCCCGGCGGTCTGTGGTACTACGAGCCCCACACCTACCAGCCCTACCGCTATGTACTGGGGCGGGTGGGCCGCCGCCCGCTGGTGTGCATCGGCATCAACCCCAGCACCGCCCAGCCCGGCGCGCTGGACCCCACTCTGAAGAGCGTCGAGCGTCTGGCCAACGCCAACGGCTTTGACAGCTGGATCATGTTCAACGTCTACCCCCAGCGGGCCACCAACCCCAACGACATGGACAAAACGCCTGACCGCACCCTCTGCGACGAAAATCTCCGCTGGCTGCAGGCCGTGCTGGCCCAGACCGAGCCCACCATGTGGGCCGCATGGGGTACTCTTATTGAAAAGCGGGACTATCTGCCCGGCCTGATGCGGGAGATGGTTGCCCTGACGCGGGAAAAGAACATCCCCTGGGTGACCTTCGGCCCCCGCAGCAAAAAGGGCCACCCCCACCATCCCCTCTACCTACGCAAGGACTCCACGCCGGAGCCTTTCGATGTGGAAAACTACCTCAACACCTGTTTTGAATGAATCTCTCAGGGAGGGAATTGCATGACACCGGAACGATATAAAAGACTGACAGACTGGCTCGAAGGACATCCCGCCCTGCGGGAGGGCATCATCCTGCTCAACCGCTGGCTCCCCCTCGTGCCTTTCGTCTGCTATCCGGTGCTTCTGGTACTGCTCAACCTCCGGTGGTTCACGATGCTCACCATCGGACGGGGCGGCGGCGCTCTTGATTTTATGCAGGTCATTGCCCGGGCCATTCTCGTTCCGGGTCTGGCGTTCGGGCTGGGGACCATCCTGCGGGCGAGGCTCAACTTTCCCCGCCCTTATGAGCAGCCGGGCTTCGTGCCGCTGGTATCTAAGGAGACCCACGGCAATTCCTGCCCTTCCCGCCACGCACTCAGTGCCGCCGTCCTCGGGATGGTGTGGCTCTACTTCTACCCTGCCGTCGGCGTCGTGATGCTGGCCATCGCCGTCCTCATCTGTCTGCTGCGGGTGCTTTCTGGGGCGCACTTCGTCCGGGATGTGCTGGCAGGCGCAGCCTTCGGGCTTACGTTCGGCTTTGTGGGGATGTGGCTGCTGTGAGAAGCCTTTTGCAAAAAGCGCAAAAAAGTTTCAAATTTCTCTTGACAGAACCCCGGGGCTATGGTATTATACTTCTCGCAGCGTGCTTCGACTCACAGCTGCGAACCATATCAGAACCCAATGGGATAACAACGTGCGCCCGTAGCTCAGGTGGATAGAGCAACTGCCTTCTAAGCAGTGGGCCGGGGGTTCGAGTCCCTTCGGGCGCATCTATGTGGTGCCCATAGCGTAGTCGGTTAACGCGCCAGATTGTGGATCTGGAGACCGTGGGTTCGAGTCCCACTGGGCACCCCACTAAAAAGACCCGCGAGCATATGCTTGCGGGTCTTTTTCTATTGTGGGGATGTCCAGTGGGACTCGAACAGGGCGGCGACGGCGCGTCAGCGACGGCGTAAGCAATCAGCCCAGTGGGCTGTTGCTTAGCCCGCGGGTTCCAATCTCTAGGAATGTCTATCGCAGCAACAACGCCCTTTACTTCCTCACCCATCTTATAAATAAAACTCAAACGACCCAAGGCCGCAGCCCAGAACACCTTTCCGTGTTCTACGCTGCGGCCTTTTCGTATTTTTCAGCTTCCCAACTGCTTTAGGATATTGGCGACCTCATCGTTGGAGTAGCCCTCCTTCAGCAGTTCGCTGCGGATGGCCGTGTCGCTCCTGCCCTGCCGGTAGAGGCGGGCTGCGCTGTAAGGTACGATGGTGCCGCCTCCGGACGACAGCACCGACCCGCTGCCCGAGCCTCCCGAACTGCCCGCACTCTTTGCCCCGGCGTTTGCCGCAGCCTGCTGGGCGCTCTGGGCTGCCTTGGACTGCTTGAGCGCCCATTCGCCCTTGGCGATATTCAGCTTTTCGCTGGTCACATTGTTGTTGAACTCCTGCTGGCGCAGGGTGTCCTGATACTGCCGCTCCGCCTGCTCGTTCTTGTACTTCTGCTGGGCAAGGCTGTCCTGCCGCTGGGTCTCCTGCATCTGTTGGTCCCATGCAGCGTCAGCACGCTCGGCCGCGTAGGCGCGGTCTTTGGCATACATATTATACCCGGTGTTGGCCAGCGTACCCACCAGCGAGCCGATGCCGGTGGTCCCGGTGATGGCCAGCTGCACCGCGTCGCCGATAACGCCCAGAATGCTCAGCACATTATTGAACGTCTGCTGGCGCTTGGCGATGGCCTGCTGCTCCTGATTGGAATAGTAGCCGTACAGGGTGTCCAGCCGGCCCAGATAGTCCTGATAGCGACCATAGTCCTGCTCGTAGGCAGCATTGTAGGCGCTGCCCTTCCGGTCGAGCTGACTGTAATAGTCCGACAGCTCCGCGTTATACTGCGCCTGTGCGTTCTGCTCCTGCGTGTTGAGCTGGTCGATTCGGGTCACGACATCGTCGCCCTCACTGTTGTAGGTGTCCAACGCCAGCCGGTAGAGGGACGGCAGGGCGTCGTTCAGCGCGCCCATCTGCTGCTGGTACGCCTGCTGGGCCACACTGGCCGCATAGCTGGAGCCGTAGCCGCCGGTGAGGGCCGCAGCCTGTGCGGCGGCGTCCGCGCTGGCATTGCGGGCGTTCTGAGTGTACTGCTGGGCATACTGGCGGTAGAGCGGGTCCTGTGCATAGCTGTACTGGAAGCTGTTCCGCTCCAGCAGCTGACCGATGAGGTCTTCGATGCGGCCCTGATAGGTGCTCTCATACTTGCCCGGACGGTTCTGCTGCCAGTTTTTCAGGTCCGCTGCTGCGTTGGTGACGCTCTGACCGGGGACGTACTCCGCATTTGCCAGTGCATTCTCCACCTCTTTGCGGCTGTTCAGTCCCGCCGTGCTGTAGGAGGACTGGGCTGCAGGCTGGGCAGTCACATCTTCCAGCAGCTGCTGTTCTTTCTTTTTCTCAGTGCTCATAAATTCTCCTTTCTCACTGGATGCTGTTCAGCCGGGCGCGCAGCGGCTCCGACATATTTTCCACGTCCAGATTGCAGAGCACATATTGTAATTGCTCCTGCATCTGGTATAAGTAGTTGCGGATGGCGCGGGCATCCTCCGCGTCCATGTTCTCGCTCAGATGGGGCAGTCCGATCTTCGAAAGTCCCGTGACACTTGCCATGTTCAGTTCACCTCCTGTGCCAGAATGCCGCCCTTCGCGGCGGCGCTCGTCCGGGTCAGGCTGCGCAGGGTGAGCCGGCCTCTGCCCTTCAGCCGGAACCGCAGGCTCCCGCACCGCCTCGGCACAAACGGAACATCGAAGCAGCGCCGCCCGTCGGCGGTTAGCTGGGCCAGTGTCTCCCACGCTCCGCTGTCGTAACTCACAGCCACCTCGATGCGGCTCTTCACCTCGGCCTCGAGCCGGAGCGTCAGCCGGGAGAGATACAGCTCTTCCGGGCTGTCCAGCCCGATGTTCCCGCTGACGAGCTCGAAGCTCACGCCGTCCTCGATGCCGCCCGCCTGCTGCCAGTTCTCCTCCCGGTCTGCATCTGCAGCCCAGATGGCCTTTCCGTCCCAGAGATAGAGCTGCCCGCCGCTTCCGGCCATCTCGTAGGAGCAGACATCTTCCTCCTGCCAGAGCCCCCGTTCGGTGTCGTAGACCAGCAGCCGCACGGCCTGGGCTTCGCCGCTGCCCCGCACGAGGTGCAGATAATACCGCCCGTCCAGCGCACCGCCCAGCGCCGACTTCACGTTCCGCAGCCGGGCCGGGTCGAGGGCCGTTGAGACTTTGGTAGGGATGCTGCCGTCCCAGGCCATCACGCCGTCGGGCGAGAGATAATAAAGCGTCTCGTTGATGACGCAGAGGCTCCGGGCAGCGCCCTTTGCCACTCCCCGGCAGCGCAGGCTGCTGAGCTGGAAATCCGAGGGCTTGGAGCCGTAAAGCTTGTGAAGGGTGTTTTCCTTGAAGAAAAGCGCGTATCCCATACAGGTAGCCGCGCCGGTAAATGCCCCGTCGCTGCCCACGGTCACGGCATAGCTGTCGGCGGCAATGCCCCGGTAGGAAAACCAGTTGGTGGGGTCACCCAGCTTGCAGGCGTAGATGACGTTCTCCTTGTTGGAGCATCCCCACACCCGGTTGTCGCACTCGGTCAGGTAGTCCATATCCGGCACCCGGCGTTCCAGCTCCACCACCTCTGCCGAGACGAACTCCCGGCTGACGCTGCCGTCCAGACTCACCCATCTTACCGCTGCGCCGGTGCGGGTCAGACGGCCATAGAACCACTCGCCGCCCGGGTCGGCCTTGACGCGCAGAGCATCTGTGCCGGCGTCGTAGACGATGCGGTCGCCGTCCAGCTCGTTCCACTGCCCGGCCTGTTCTGCTGCAGAGCCGGTGAGGGTCACGGTGTCCTCTGCCGCAAAGTCTGTTCCCACCCCCTTTGCCGAGATGCGGCAGTAGTCCAGCACCACCGCCGACCAGTTGCCGGACGCCTCACTATATACTTCCAGCGTGCTCTCGCTGCTCCATGGCTTTTCCGGGTCTTCCACCCGCAGGAAAAGCTGACCGTCCGTCGGCTTGTCGGGTTCAGCAGGGCCGCAGCCGCTCACCTCGTAGACCTTGCCCTCCGCGTCGCAGGGTGCAAACTCTACGCTGGTGTTTTTGCCCGACCACACCGTGCCCAGAGCGCTCACCTTCCGGCTGGCAGTGTCGAAAGCCAGCTTGTCCGGGAAGATCAGGATCTTCGTTCCGATGCCCACCAGCGTTTTCTTGCCGTTCTCCACGGCGTCTTTCAGGGTCACTTCCATCTCATCAGCGTCATCCGGCGTGTAGACGAGGTCTCTGCCGCAGACGGTCAACAGGCCGTTCAGGTGATACATCCCGTTCAGGTCTGCTTCCTCCCGCAGCTTCCGCCGGGGCAGACGGGTGCTCAGGGCCGGGAAATTCCGGGCCGAAAAGTTGATGCCCGCGCTGTACTCTGCCTCGGTGCAGCTGTACGTCTCGTTCAGCCCGCCGAACACCCGCAGCATGTTCCGGGTGTTTTTCAGGCCGTTCCGGTTCGAAAGTATCATCTTTCTCCCTCCTTACCAACGCCAGCTGCAGCCCCGGGTGGGCAGATTCTTCCGCCGCAGCCACGCGGCCAGTTCGGCTAAAATGCTGTTGTACTGAGCCTGCTCACCGGCGTACCGGTCGTTCTCGCCCAGCGCGGCGTCCGTCATGGCGCACAGATAGTGCGGGTACAGGCTGTCGAAGGGCGGCGGCACCAGTAGCACGTCGTCATCCCGCAGACCGTTGTCCCACGCAATGTCCGCGCCCACGCCCTCCCGGCTGTCGGCGCTGCTGGGCCGGAAAAATTTCTCCCGCAGCATACCGTCCACCTCGCACAGCCAGCGCTGCCGGGTGCGGGCCGCGACACGGCTGCCCGGGCGCAGCTCTTCGGCCCGTTCCATCGCTTCTCCTACCGTCATAAAAAGCCTCCTTTCGCTTTTTCCAAAAAGGCCCGGCAGAAGCGGCCTTCTCCGCCGTTTCTGCCGGGCCGCGTTGTCTTATTTTACTGGGCCGCAGTCTCTGCCGCAGCGATGCGGGCGGCGGTGTACTCGTCCTGCTGCTGGCTGTGTTCCAGCACCTCGGCTACCTCAGGCGGCACTTCCACCTCCACGCCCCGGCGGATCTTGTAGTTCACGCCGTTGACGCTCACGAACAGATCGCCCTTGTACCGGCTGTTGTCCTTGAACAGCCGGATGCGGACATTCTTCTTTTCTGCCATAGCTTCTCCTTTCCGGCTGGCTCAGTTTGCCGCCGCAGTGGTGGAATAGCTGGACACGCTCTCGATGCGCACCATGTACTGCTCCACCAGACGCTCGGCGGCACGCATCCCCTTCCAGCCCACAGAGGCGCGCTGGTTCAGCGGGTCGTCGCCGTAGCCCAGCTGCTTGACGATGTGCTCCA
>OLGH01001196.1_pt1 | contig 25965 bp, 18 predicted proteins | sample 1604851 | NCBI WGS metagenome assembly OLGH01 (sample SAMEA3888894, study PRJEB22519) | human gut metagenome | biome: human gut; feature: human-associated habitat; material: faeces | place: Denmark | collected 2010 | reverse complement strand
TGTCAAGTTCGGCTGCGAGGGTGGTGTCATAGGTGCCGGAAGCAGCGGTGACAACCTTAACGGGAACACCAGTCTGCTCGGTATAGGTTGCAGCGAGCTTCTGCCAAGCTTCGTCAGCTTCGGGTTTGAAGTTCAGGTAATAGACAGAGCCAGTAGCTTCGGTCGCGGCGGGCTCTTCCGTCTCGGTTTCAGCGGGAGCGGTTTCGTCAGTGGCCGGGGTGTCAGTTGTCTCGGCCGGGGTGTTCTCTTCGGGCTGAGCGGGTTCGGTCTTGGATGCGCAGGCAGCCAGGCCAAGAACCATCACGAGCGCCAGAAGCATTGCGATGATCTTTTTCATGGTATTTCCTCCTGAATGATTTTTGAATTCTGGAAACGTTTCCATTTCCAATGACCATATTATACTACATTTTTCTGATCTGAGCAATCAAAATTTGTTCCGAAAAAATTTTCAGCACTTTGTACGATTTCAAGGCTGCAAAATTGTGCAGTTTGCTTCTATCCTCTTTTCGGCTTGCGTTTTTTCTGTTCAGTCGATATAATATTCTATATTCTTTCCTGAAACGAGGCGCGCTATGAAGTTCTTCAATTATGATTCCCCTTTTTGGTCGTTTATGTCACGGGTCGCGGATCTTGTGATCCTGAATCTGCTGTGGCTGCTGTTCTGTATTCTCTACACTGCACTGGTAGATTCCCAAAGACAGTGTGATCCAAAGTAAAACGACACATAACCTGCTACACAAATGTTTTGTCATTTTATCATCTCATTCTCTGTTACTTTCAGTTTATGAGATGAATTAGTGCGCTATACATTTATAAAACATATAATTTCATAATAGAAGCCACTTGTGACATCATATTTTTTGTATATATCTTCTTTCTTTTATGACTATTTATTTTTATCTATAACAAACTTTTTAATAAGAAATACTCCAATACCTAGTATAGCAATTGCTACAGTTGTTATAATTGTAGGTACTACATAATTTCTATTTTCACCAGTACTTGGTATAATTGTAATTTGTTCTGAATTTGCAGTATTGAAATGTGTTGAATTATCCCATGTCATTTTTACTGGTGTACCACTACGTCCATCACTACCGTCATGTGTTACTTTCTTTACTTCTGTTATTTCTGATTGGTTATTAAATAAGTTGTCATCTGTACTTGTTAATAGCTTAGATGTTTGTAATGTTACTGAACGTTGCTCTGTTGGTTTAATTGCTTCCTTTAGAATTGTTGTAACATATGGTTTTATAGAATTCATATATTCTGAATCATCTTTTTTAGATATAAACCATTTATTTGCATAGTCTTGGTCTGAACTTACATCATTCCAATTCTTTGATTCATCTACTATTTGAACTCTTCCATCCACATAGTCTAATAACTGAGCTACTGATGTTTTTACTATATAATTTTCATCTTTGTTACCAAATAGATAATAGTCTTTGTTTGTATAATCTAATTCACCAACATTTTTTGCTGTTATTGTATATGTTGTTTCTAATGTTGCACCTTCTATCAATTCATTATCCATTTCTGTTCTTAATAATCCTATTTGTGATTTTGGTGTATTTTGATTTGTTGTATTTGGTAAATAAGTTGTATATGGTTTTGTACCAGTTATTTTTCCATCTTTGATTGTTGCATCAACTAATATCTGTCCATTTGCTAATTTTATCTTATATCCTGATATTTCTTTTGATAACTGTAATTTTTGTTTTGGTCTTTCTACTATACCAAAGTTAACATTTCCTACATTGAACATAACTTCATTTTCATTACCATTTGTTATTGTTGTTTTATATTCAATGCTTAAATCCATTTTTGGTGTAGTTGAAACCATTTGTGTTTTTGTTATCTTATCTGATCCACCATTATACGCTTTGTTTATTTCATTTTCTAGTTGATTGTTTGTTATGTTAGACATCTCAGTATCAATATCTTTCCTTATTCCTAAATCATCAGTTGCATCTGTCCATATTTCTCCTGAACTTGTTGTATCGTTTCCATAGTCTGAACCTCTGTACCAGAACGCATCTGCTGATGTTTTATTATATCTTTCTTTATTATATATAGTACCTTTGTAATATTGAACTTTGTATGTGTTATTTCCCCATGTATATTTTACAACATAATTTCCTGCCTTGATTCCTTCGAAGTTATAAGCTCCGTTAGTATCTATTCCAGATGTTGCAGGTACAAATTGTTTTTTGCTATTGTCATAAATTTGTGCCACACTATTTGTGTCTAAGTCAAATAATTCAACTGTTATATTTTTTCTTTCTTCTTCACTTGTTAAAAGTTTGTCTCCATCATTAGTATTATATTTTCCATTTCCTATTCTCTCTTGACCTTCTACTGTATCTTCACCTTTTCCTGTTGAGTCTAAGAAAATAGTTCCTGAAAGAGCTCTTGCATTTGCTACTTCTAGTTTTAATGATCTTGCTGCATCTGTGTCATCTTCGTATGTGTCTATTTTACCTGGAATTGCATTTCCTGGTACTGAATCATCATCTAGTACTGCTATTACTTTTCCATTTTTATATGTTGTATAAGAGTCTATTTCTATAACATTATTTAATAAGTCTGATCCTCCGGATTCATTATTATTCATTATTTGTAATACAGCTTCTCTATTAAGTTCGAATTGTAGATATATAAATTGTGTTTCTCCTGCTTCTATTTCTGTATCTGGATTGATTTCATATTTATTATATCCATTTACATTTTGTTTTGTATCATTTATATTTATTGCATTTCCTACTACATCTTTGTCAGCATCTAATGTTTTACCGGCATTTATTAGTTTCATTCTAGTATCACTATAATCTAATAATCTATTGATTCTGCCCTTATATACTGATGCATTTTTCATTGCAATCTTATAAGTTAGATATACTTTTAACTCTTTATCTTTTTGCTCTGTTTGCCATTCTGCATCCGCTCTATATATTGCTCTATTGTATGTTCCTCTGTTATTTTGGAATTTAACACCTACATTCCAAGAAGATCCTTCGTCTACTTCGTCTCCATCATATCTTACACTTCCATATTTATATATGTGTGATTTTCCATTTGCTTCTACCCTTACATTATATAAGTCTTTTGATATTTCATAACTTGTTTGTGGTATTTCTTCTAGTCCTAAATTGATGTATTTTATTTCTTCCATTGTTGGTTCAAAATCATCATATATATTATATCCCGCTTCTGATGTTGAAGATACAACATTTGCATTTGTATATGTTGCTTTATAGAAATCATCACTTAAATTACTTACATAATTTGCTCTATCTTTGTAATTTATGCTTATATTTCCTTGTGTTAAGTTTTGTGAACCTGTTCCATTTACTGTTTGGAATTTATCATTTAAGATATTTCTTGTAACTTCATATTCTTTTGCTTTTGATCCAGTTGTTTTATTTAAGTTAATTGCATCTATTGCTTTATATCTCATTCCATTATATTCATATTCTACGTGATATTCACCTTGTTGTAACTTATCTAGATCTACTCCTTCAAATCTATATTGTCCTCCTGTTATCTCTGAATATATCTTTAAGTCACTTGTTGTTGTTTCAAGAAGTTGACCATCTTTATTTGTTACTGTATTTCCATTTTTATCTTTTAAATATACTTTTACTCCATCTAGTCCATTTTCTCCATCATCATGTACATCATTTTGAGTTGATGTTTTTCCTTGTGTTTCATTAATCCATACATATCCTGATAGTTTTACGTATTTTTGATGGTTTGAAATATAAATAGTTTTAGCAGAAGCACTATTTCTGTCTATATTATACGTTTTTCCTATTTGGTCTTCATATCCATATAAGCCTACATCTGTTTCTTTCGCTACAATTGTGTCACTAGCAAATTGAGCATAAACCGTATTGTCATTTCCATATCCATTATCATTTTCTGTTTCTGTTTTAATTGTTAATGTACCATTTGCACTAATCCATCCATCTGAGTCTGTTGAGAATTCATCTTCTGAATATCCCCATTCTCCATTTTTGCCTAAATATACAGTATGTTCAACCCAGTGGTAATGATTTTTTGTATATGGAACACTTACCCAATTTGATATCCATACATAATGATCATTTTCCCATCCTAGATGGCCATTATCAACTGATCTATATGCAGTTTCACTAGCATACCATTCATAAACCTTTATTTTAGTTGAGAATGTAAACTTAAAGTTCTCTAAACGTGTTTGTTGTCCTCTATCATCGATTTTAATTAATCCAATTTTAACAGGTTGGTCTTTAACATCATAATCAAATGTTCCATTTCCTGTTGCATTAACAGGTTCTGATTTTGTTGTTACATGTATTAAATTTTGATAATCTTCATCTACACATCTTAAAAACCACACATGTGCAACTATTACTTCTGTCTTTTTAGATAATTTTACATCAAAATTAACCTTTGTTACATTTTCTGCATTTTTTATTTTTATATAAAATTTTTCTTCTGAAGATATATCTTTTGCTTCTATTTCTTTACCTTTAGCATTAAGGAATTTTACATCTGATATTTTACTTCCATCCGCTTTTACTGTAATGCTTTTAATATCTCCACTAAATTTCCATATAAAAGGTCCAATTTTATAATTTTCATCATCTAATTTTATTTTATTTCTTTTTCCACTTGCTGTCTTATCTGTAATATTTAATTCTTCCCTTGCTTGTTTTGATGTTGTATCTCCAATTGATGAAGCATATTTTTGAGCTTTTGTTGCAACACTATTTCCACTAATACTTACATCATCATTTTTGTCATATTTATAGGTTTTATCACCATCAAATAATAAATCTACCCAATCATTCATATAATGCCATAATGCTCTTTGACCTTCTGTATTATTTCCAACTTTACCATATCCTTGTTTTTGATCAAATATATATGCAAGCTTTGCATTAATACTTCCTGTTTTTACTTTTCCATTTGATTTTTTTGAACTATATACTGTTGCTTGCTTGCCATCAATTTCTACATATTTATCTATTGTATATCTTTTGGCATAACTTCTTAATTTTTTATGGTGCTCTCCACAGTATGTATTCATTTTTCCACTTATACTAGAAAGACTTAAATCTAAAGTTTGCCCTATAACACCCTTTCCTTTTCCTTCCATATTTGTAATATCACTCATTGTTGGGGCTTTGCTTTTGCCTGCTGCATTGGCTATTCCTATTGAGATAGCCAATGTAGCAAGTATTATTAATGCTATTCTTCCAATTTCTAATTTTATATGTTTTTTCATTTTTTTCCCCCCTTTCTCTACATTATTTCCTTGTTTATAATTATTTTTCTTACTATATATACAGCTACTCCTAGCATTATAATTGTTGTTATTACTAATACTACAGTTGTTATTACTTGACCTGTTTTTATACTTATAATAACATCTGCTGAACTCATATCATTTTCACCTTTTACTTTATTTCCTTCTGTTGAATTTATATCTGTTAATCCTAATTCATTATATGAGCTTACTATTTCTGCTGTATTATTTACTAGTCCTGTATTATTTTCTTTCATTTGTTTTATTACTGTTAATTTTACGTCTTTGCTTTCACCCGGATTTATTTTTGTATCTGCTAAACTTGTACAATATACGTTACTTCCATCTTGATACCAATCTTTATTCAATTCTGAACTAAATTTGTAATCACTTGATAAGTAATCTGCTATTTTCTTAATATATCCTGGTACTTCACCATTATTTGTTACCCTTATTGTATATTCTACAACTACTGTTGTTGAATTTACTTCTTTTGCATTAATTTCTTGTTTTGCAAGTTTTGCATCTGTATAATCTGTTGATGTTGTTTTGCTATTTTGTACAGTTACTTTTGTTACATATTTATCTAGTTGCATATCATATTTTTTAGCTTGAACTAAACCTATATTTACGCTAGCTATATTTTCTGTCAAGTCTATTTTTTCTGTTACACCTACTTTTTCTTCTTTTCCGTCTATTGTTAATGTTTTTTCAATTGCTTTTGAAGTATTTCCTTGTTCTACTCCAGACACCTCATATCCTGTAGCCTTATACGCTGTTGTATCATATTCAAATACAACTAAGTATTGACCTTTTAAAACTTTTGTAAATGCATAAAATCCTTCTGAATTTGTTGTTGTTTCTATTACATTTCCATTTGAGTCTTTTGCATATTCATTTGTTGTTGCATCTAGTAATTTTACTTTTATTCCTTCTAATAATTTTTCTGTTGCATCTTTTTGTCCGTTTTCATTTTCATCAATCCATGCAGTTCCTGATATCATGTATGTTGATGATTCAGAAGAGCTGTTTCCATTACTATTGTTATTACCATTATTATTGTCACCGTTATTGTTGTTATTATCACTGTTGTTATTACTATCATTATTATTTTTTAGTATATGTTCTACTTTAGCTGTTTTTACATTTTGAGCTGCATATCTTAAATATGTTTCATTTACTATTTGTTCTACTTCATCATTTTCATCTACTGGAACTACTTCTGTTTCTAAACTATATGTTATTGTTTCTCCAGTAGGTATTTCATCTTCTGTTAATTTTACTGTTTTTTGCGCTGTATCATCATCTTTTTCTACTTCATAATCATCTTCTGTTAAGTCTTTACCATTTCTTGTAACACTTTCTAATGACACACTCTTTGATAATACATTGTTTATGTTTACATTTTTTAAGTTATTTGCACTATTATTTTTTACAACTACATTATATGTAATTTTATCTCCTGTTTCTACATATTCATTATTGTTGTCTGATGTTACTGCCATTTCAAGTCCCTTTGACTCATTTTTCAATATTAAATATAATGCATTTGAATTATATTCTTTATTTCCATCAGTTACTGTTGCATTAAAAATCACATTTTCTTTTTCATTATCTGTTTTCATTTCTACTACAGTGTATACTGCAATTTTTAAGCTTTCTCCTGCACCTAATTCTTTAATTGTAATTTTGTTTGTTTTTTCTGCCTTTTCTACACCATCATCTGTACTATAGAATAATTCACTTACTTCAATTCCTTCTGGTGTATTTATTGTTGCAACTAAATTGTTTATTTTTTGATTTGTTATATTTCTTACTGTAAGTATATATCTATATCCATAGCCATTTTTTACAGTTTCATCTTCTGTATTTCTTAATTCTACAGAAACTGAACCACTTTCTATTGTTGTATTTACTTCATTTGATACTTTTGTTACATCTCCATATTGTAATTGAACACTGTGTTTTAATGTTTTTCCAGCTGTTCCTGCTTTTACTTTTACATCATAATATTTTGAAATTGTTTGTCCTTTTGCAATCTTATCAACACTAAATGATATATCTTTTTGAGCTAATTCTATATTGTCGTCTTCTTCCTCTTCACTTTCGTCTTCTATTTGTTCTGTTGAATTCAATTTATTTGTGTCTACAAGTACTGTTCCTTCTGGAATTGTTGAAATAATTTTAGCATTTGTTATATCTTCTGAATATGTATTTGTAATGCTTACTACATATCTAATAATTTCTCCTTCTTTTGCTGTTGTTACTTCTTTGTTTCCAACTAATGTTTTTAGTGCTACATCTAAGTTAGCTCCTTTTTCTGTGTTCATTACCATAAAGTCAGCTGTTACTTGTTTTTCTGTTGTTACATTTGTATAGTAAACTGTGTAACCTTGTTTTGCTGTTAAGTTATAGTCTAAGTTTTGTGGAAGTTGTATATTATAAGCTATTTTAGCATTTTCTCTTACTGCTAGTTTATCTATAATTATTAAATATTTTTTAACTTTTTTAGCATCTGATATATTTTCAGTCCATCCATTATCTTTGCTAGTTAAGTCTTTTGTTGCATTAGCATTTTCTGAATAATATATTTTGGCTCTACTTGCATCTATTCCTTCTATTGAAATTTCACCTGCTGATATATCAAAATTGTTTCCTTCTACTGCATCTTTTGTTGGAAATGTTCCTAATATATTTACATTTGTTATTTCATTTTCTTCATTGTTTATAATCTCATTTTCTACTCTTGTTGTGTTTGAAGTACGTGCCATTTGTTGTATTGGGATTGTTACTTCTTTTTCACCTTGATTATTGATTACTTCTAGTCCATAGTCTTCTAATCTATTTATTGTTACTAATCCTGCATATGATACAAAATTAACATTTTTTGTATCTTGTGCTGTTTTATCACCATTTACGCAAGTAAGTGTTATTTGTTCTTGACTACTTGGTAGCTTTTTGTCTAGTGTTATACTCATGTTTAAAATTAATGTTGCACCTTCTATTGCTTTATCTTTATAGCTTGTTTGTGTTCCATTTAATTTTATTTCTAATGTATTTCCATCTACTAATTTTTGAGATGCAATTTTTAATTCATTTTCATCAAGTAATTGTACTGAATTTACTGTTACTTCTTGGCATTTTTCTGGTAATTGGATTCTTACTGTTGGGTTACTATATAAATCATTGTTTTCATCTCTTGAATCTAAAACAACTCTCATTTCCACATTATTTGTACTCATTGTAGAAAGTTCTGTTTTATTTAATTGTAATTGTGCTTTTGTTTCTGTTTCTTGTAGTCCTATAGTTGATACTGTTTCTGGTATTACTACCTTATTTGTATCTTCTAATGTTTCTCCTGTTACTTTTGTTGTTATTTCTGTTGCTGATTTCACTATGTTTTTTTCTATTTTTTCAATAGTCTTTGTACTTGTTATTTTAATGCTTCCTACTTTTTGTGGTTCTGTTGTTGTTATTGTTATTCCTGAAACACCTGCCTCATAGTTTACTACAACATTTCCATTTTCATCTACTTGAGAATCTGCATTTACTCTTGCAATTTCAGCATTATTTGAAGAATTTAATATTTTTAATTCGCCTTTATCCCCTAATACATCAATCACATTTTGTTTACTTATTACTGTATTTTTGTATGTTGAAGCTATTTCTTTATCACCTATTTTTAGTTTTTCTTCGTTTATTGTTGTACTATCTATAACTCCACTAATATTAGCATTTATTGTTGTTGTATATGTTATATCTCTTGAAATTCCTGAATACAATTTTCCTTTATAAATACTTGTTTCATTTTGAGATATTTCTGTTGTTAACATTGAGTCTTTTTCTTCTTTACTTATTTGTGATTCAGCACTAGCATTTACTACTGTACTTTTATTTTCATAAAGACTTATTTCTGAACTTGTACTTATTTTGTCATTATTTATTTCTACATCTTTATCAAAAATATATGTAATTATAAATTGGTCGTCTCCATTTTTTACCCATGTTATTTTATTATTTTCTGCTGTATTGTTTATTTCAATTGTTGTTAGTCCTGTTTCTTTATTGTAATTCCAATTGTCTTGTGCTAACACTTTTCCATTTGTTGCTAATGTTTTATTTGAGTTAACCAATACTTCTGGATATTTATTTGAAATTTTAGGAGCTTGTACTTTTATTGTTGAAGATTTTATAGGAACTAAGTTATTTGTTATTCCTGAATTTACTTGTACTTGTATAATTCTTTTATCTTCGCCATTATATTTTGCAACTTTATTAGTAATTACTTTTTGTTCTAAGTTTATGCATTCTTCTGCATTTGCATATGGACTTACCATGTTTATTTTTAATGTTTTTGTTGCAGAAATAGCTATATCTTTTTGTGTACTATCTTTGTATGTTCCTTCTATTGCTATTTTATTTTCCTTGCTTATTAAACCTAAATCAAATTGAGAGTCTGTAAGTAGTTGTATTCCTACTTCTATTTCTTTCGTCTCTCCCGCATTTATTTGATTTAAGTAAATCTTATTTTCTTCTATTTTACTTATTGAATTGTCTGTAAAGTCTGTTTTAAACTTAAAGTTTGCATCATTTAATACTATATCCCCATTAAACATTCCTTCTTGTTTTACAGTTATTTGGAAATATAGTTTTAAGTCTTCTGCATTTATTTTTGCATCTAAACTGCTTACTTTTTCTCCTTTGTCATTTTTTAAATATGTTGTAAATTCAACATTTTTGTTATTTGTGCTTTTATCGGCATTTATTGCGTCTGCTGCATATGTTACTACATCCGCACATAACAATACAAAATTTGCCATTGTTAGTGTAATAACTAACATTAAAACTGTTATGATTTTTAGAATTTTTTGGTTCATTGTACTACCTCCTAATATAAACCTTTTTTTCATACTATATAATATATATTCTATATAGTCCTCTGTCAATACTCCGTATTTTTTAGTCTCCTAAGTCGTTACGGATATGCAAAATGAAAAATATTACAGTTTTGTTAAGTTTTTATTACAATTTTGTAATATTTTCAAAATAATGTTTTTGCATAAATTTATTCTTTTATATTATACAACAAAACCCTTATCTTTTCAATGTTTTTTGAATTTTTTTGCTCTTTTTTTTGTAATTTTTAGTTTACAGTTCAAAGTTTATATAATATTATATATTCAACCTTTTATTTTGTAACACTTTTAAATTTATATTCATACCATATTATTATATTACATATATAAAATTTATTTTAATATATTATATTAGAGGTGGTATAATTGAATAATATGAATATCGATGAAAATACGATGAAAAACATTAAAAATATGGTTGATAGTGGTAATCTTTCTGATGCAATTTCTCAAATTTCTCCCGAAATGATGCAAAATTTTTCCAAGATATTAGCTAATCAAAATGGAACTTCTTCTCAAGACAATTCGGCAAATACTGAGAATATGCAATCAAATGTAGAAACTCAACATAATTCTGCAAAAAAAAATTCTTCACAAAGTGAAAATTCTAATTCTGCTAATAATTTTGATTTTAGTAATATTGATATGGATACTATTATGAAATTTTCTTCTGTTTTTGGTAAAATGAAAAATTCTAAAAATGACCCTAGGGCTAATCTTTTAAATTCACTTAAACCATATCTTAGGGATGAAAAAAAAGGAAAAATAGATCAATACATGAATTTATTAAATGTTTCTAAAATTGCAGAAATAATGAAAGATAATAACAAGGAGAATAATAATAATGTTTAATTTTCCATACTTTGGTTATCCATATCATAATCCTTATTACAAATATTATAGAATTCCAAACAATTATGTAAATATTCAAAAAAATGCATATAATTCTAAGCTTACAGAAACTTCTGAAGAAAATTCTACTACTTCACAAAACAGCATTGATAACAAAGCTATATATAAGGAAGAAAATTTTGAAAATGATTACAAAGAAAATGTCCAAAGAGCTTGCAACTCTTTGGACAACAATAATGAGTCTGATAAACCTATTTTTGAATTATTTGGTATAAAACTATATTCAGATGATTTAATTATTCTTGCTGTTTTGTTTTTATTGTATGAGCAAAACGTAAAAGATGAAATGTTATATATAATCCTATTCCTTTTATTATTTTCATAGTTATATTATTCAATTATAATTTTGTCTTCTTCTACGTATACATAAGCCTGTGTATGTACAGGTTCTTCATCCCTGTCTATTTCTTTTACTATATTAGATATTCTTATTTGTACCGCATCTAATCTTCCTGCTGCAATTATTGCTCTTTTATTTCCTTTTGCACCAGCATGTGCTAAGCCTCTTAGATGTCCTAAAACCACAATATTATCTGATGCAACAACTTCTGCTCCTGAATTTACATCTCCTAATATTACTAAGCTTCCTTCTGCTTCTAGCCTTTGTCCTGATCTTAAAGATCCTTTATGAAATGTAGTTTCTGAAACATCTATCTGTCTTTTAAATGTTCTTGTTATACTTGATAGCCCTAGTTCTTTTGGCATATCGAATTCTATATCAACATCTATTTTTTCTTTTATTAGTTCTTGTATTTCGTCTATTTCTTTGTTTTTTAGTATTTTTCCAACTATCATAATTGGTGTTTTATCTTCTTTATATAGTTTCTTTAAATCAGGCAGTTTTTTTGACAATGATGATATTATCTGCTTTTGCTCAGCTTCTTCTGATATTTTTATAACAATTTGATCTTTTTTTAAATTAATACTTACATAATTATTCATTTTTACATCCATTCCTTTCGAATTTACTGAAAATTTTAAAAATTTTCAGACTTGTTCTTATCTCATACTTTCTGTATAAGATACTGCCTGCATATCTTCTGTTACATTTTGAGTGTTCATTCCAAAATATTCTGCCATAATATTTCTAACCGCTTCTGCTGTATAATTTCCATGTCCACCATTTTCTACCATAACAACTACTGCTATTTCAGGGTCATCATATGGTGCAAATGCTGCAAACCATGCATTTACAATGTCGTTCCCATTTGCATCTTTTCCCGCTTCTGCTGAACCTGTTTTTCCTCCAACTTTTATGTTAAAGTCTTTAAATCTTACATATGCTGTACCAGATTCTCCACTTGTAACAGATTTCATTCCTTCTCTTACTGCATTTACGTAGTCCTTATTTAAAGTTATATTTTCCGTGTTTTCTTCTGTAAGTCCTAATTTTTCTTTTACATATTCATTTATTTCATCTTTTGATACTTCTGTTCCATCAGCATTTTGTATTGTTTTTACAATGCTAACATTTACGTTGTTTCCACCATTTGCTATCATACTTATATATTTAGTCATTTGTAATGGTGTAAATTTGTTATAACCTTGTCCTATTGCTGCATTTATTGTGTCCCCTGGATTCCATGATCCTTTTATTGATTTCACATAATCTTTACTTGCCAATGTTCCTGCTGTTTCACTTGGTAACTCAATTCCTGTTTTTCTTCCTAATCCAAAATAAGTTGCATATTTGTCTAATGTATCTATCCCCATTCTATCTGCTGTCTCATAAAAGAAGAAGTTACATGATTTTTCTATTGCCCCTATTACATTTAGATATCCATGTCCTCTATGATAATCTGTATAATACCAGCATTTCCACTCTGCACCATATTTTTTGTATACTCCTGTATCATTAATTTTTTCTGTTAATGATATGTTTCCTGATTCTAGTCCTGCTATTGCAGTAACCATTTTGAATATTGAACCTGGCTCATATGCACTTTGAATACATTTATTTAATAATGGATATGATTTATTTTCATTATAACTTTTCCATTCTTCATTACTTATTCCATCTGCAAATGATTGAGGATTGTAATCTGGATAACTTGCCATTGCTAGTACTTCACCTGTTTTTACATTCATAACAACGCATGATCCACCTTTTGCATCATATGATTTTCCAAATCCCCCATTTTTTATTTTTTCTATATTATCTTTTAGTGCTTCTTCTGCTATTTTTTGTAATTGTGAATCTATTGTAAGTACTACATTTGAACCAGCCACTGCTTCTTTTTCTACTACTTCTGCCGTTATTGTTCCATCTACTGCCATGTCAATTTGTTTTGTTCCATTTTTTCCTTTTAAATACTTTTCAAAAACAGCTTCAATTCCTGTTTTTCCGATTATATCATTTTGATTATATTCATCTTTCTTCTTTTGGTATTCTTCTGACCCTATTTTCGAAGCATATCCTAATATGTGTGAAGCCAAAGTTCCCTGTTTGTACTGTCTTACTGGTTGTACTGATATGTTTATTCCAGGGAATTCATCTCCTTCTTCTGAGAATTCTGCAACTGCCTCTCTTGGAATGTCTTTTGCTATTGTTAATGATTTTGTACTACTATATCCTTCTTGTACTATTGCGTATCTTATTGCTATTATTTTTCTAATTTCTGAAATATCTGTATCTTGAATTTTGTATTTATCTTTAAATTTATAAAATGCTTCTTCAGCTGTAGCATTTTCATCTATTCCATTATTGCTTTTCCAGTTTGATAAGTTTGTATCTGCTATTGTGTATTCAAATGGGTCTATTTTTATTGGAAAAGAGTCTACATAGCTTACATTGTATTTTTCTAATACTTGAATAATTTTTAATATTGAGTCATTTAATGCATTTGTATCTATTTTACTTTTATATAATTCCAAATTGAATTTTTGACTTGATGAAACTAATACATTTCCTGACCTATCTAAAATTTCTCCTCTTGTTGCTTCTAAAGTACTTTCTCTTGTTAGTCTTGTGTTTGATTCTTCTCTGTATTTTGCGCCATGTACTATTTGGAGGTTGAATAATTGGACAATTAAAATTATTCCTATTAAATATGTAAATATTGTTATTATATTATATCTAAAGTTAATACTTTTTTTATTAATACCTTTTGCCAATTTTTCACTTCCTCTCTTACAATTTTATTATTATTTTTTAGTTCTTATATTTTTAAAGTTGTATATATAATATTTTAAATCGAGTTCGACCTGATTTTGCTATTTATATCTCTGTTTATAGTGTGTATCTATAACTTTGAACATTCCGTATATAAAACGCCTTGGAGAACGGAAATTTAAAATATTATATATACAACCCTTTATCAAATATAAATACATTGACTATAGTTCATTAAAAATATCTTGTCAAAATCTTATTTCCTTTATATTCATTTTCTATGTAATATCCAAATTTTTGTATTGCTGGGTACATAATTATAGTTACCAAAATATTATAAATGACTTCTACTACCAAAATTTTTATAAAGCTTAATATTTCAACGTTTATTGAATATATAATATAATTTATAAAATAAGTAATAACTTCAAATATAATAGTTGTTCCAAATACCATAAACATTATTGTTATTCTACTATCTTTTGAAAAATTTTTATTAAATAGTATTGCTAATAGCCCAACTATCACTAGTCCTGCTAAATTTATTCCAACATTTGTTTTATATAATAAATCTAAAAATATTCCCGCAACTGCTCCATATATTATTCCCATACTTCTATTTCCAAATAGTCCTATGAATAGTATATAAATTACAAAAAGATTTGGTTTTATCCCATTAATGGTAAACCAACTAAAAAAGTTAGCTTGTAAGAAATATATTATAAATCCTATTAATATTAATGCTAAATTTATAATTGTTTTTTTCACCAAATCCACCTCTTAATTAATTATTTTTTACTACTAATACTGTGTTTAATTTATTAAAATCTACAGCTGTTTCTACTAATGCATATCTATCTGTCATATTCTTTGTAGACACTATTTTTTTAATTGTTCCTACATGTATTCCCTTAGGATATATTCCACCTAAACCTGATGTATCAACACTGTCTCCTTGGACTAGATTAGAGTCTGTTGGAATGTACATTGCTTTTAATTCTGAAGTACTATCTAATGTTCCTTTACATACAATACTATCTTTACTTGTGCTCATTAAACAACTTATTGAGCTTGATGTATCTACTATTGTTCTTACTTTTGCTGTGTTTTCTGTAACTGATATGACATGTCCTACTAGTCCTTCATCTGCTATTACTGTCATATCTTTTTCTATTCCATCATTTTTTCCTATGTTTATTATTATTGTTTTAGAGTAGTTACTTATTTCTTTATTTATTACATATCCTGGCACTGTTTTGTATTCTCCGTATTTTTCTGTTAATCCTAAATATTCTTTCAGTGTTTCATTTTCTGTTTTTATGTTTTCTAGTTCTCTTAAAGATTGTTCTAATTTACTGTTTTGCTCTTTTAATTGTTGATTTTCTGTTTTTAAATTACTTATATCTGTAAAAAACGTAGAATTTCCACTAACTTTATTTTTTAAATATGTTAGTCCATTTTGTATAGGCATTACTAATTTGTTTGCTACATTTTCAAAGAATGACGTATTTGCTTCTCTGTTAGAAAATATTACTATTAATATTAAAACTACTATTGTTATAATAATTCCTAATAATCCACTTTTTTTATTTCTATACATATTTTCTCTTTCCTTTCTTAAAATATAAGTTAATTTAAAAATTACAATCTACAAAATTATTAATTTTATAAAAAAGTTGTATATATAATATTTTAAATTGAGTTTGACCTGATAATTTTATTTATTTTTCTGTTTATAGTGTGTATATACAAATTGAACTTTCCGTATCTAAAACGCCTTGGAAAACGGAAATTTCAAATATTATATATACAACCTTTATTTTTTAATTTTGCAATTTGTTTTCTATCTTCTTTTTCTTGAATTTACCAAAACAGTTTTTAATCTTTCCAAATCATCTAATGTTTTTCCTGCTCCTCTAACTACACAGTCTAATGGGTCTTCTGCTACATATACAGGCATTCCTGTTTCTATGCTTAACAACTTGTCCAAGTTTTTTATTAATGCTCCACCACCTGCAAGTACTATTCCTTTTTCCATTATATCTGATGCAAGTTCTGGTGGTGTTTTTTCTAGTGTATTTTTTACAATATCTACTATTTTTGATATTGATTCTTGTATTGCTTCTTCAACTTGAACTGATGTTATTTTTTCATTTCTTGGTAGCCCATCTGTTAAGTCTCTACCTCTTACTTCCATTGACATTTCTGTCATTAGTGGCATTGCACATCCTATTTGCATTTTTATTTGTTCTGCTGTTGTTTCTCCTATTGCTAAATTCATTTCTCTTTTTACATAGTTTACTATATCTTCATCAAGTTCATCTCCCGCAACTCTTAATGAATGGCTTACAACAATTCCTCCTAATGATATTACTGCTACTTCTGTTGTTCCTCCACCAATATCTACTATTATACTTCCACTTGGTTCTGCAACATCTAATGATGCTCCTATAGCTGCTGCCATTGGTTCTTCTATTAAATAGACTTCTTTTGCTCCTGCTTGTAATACTGATTCTTCAACAGCTCTTTCTTCTACTTCTGTTATTCCTGATGGTACACCTACAACTACTCTTGGTCTTCCTACATTATATTTTTTTTCTACTTTTTGTATTATATTTTTTAACATTAGTTGTGTTGCTGTAAAGTCTGCTATTACTCCATCTTTTAAAGGTCTTACAGCTTTTATTTGTTCCGGAGTTCTTCCTAGCATTTCTTTTGCTTCATTTCCTGTTGCCATTATCTCGCCTGTTCTTCTGTCAATGGCTACTACAGAAGGTTCTTTTAGAACTATCCCTCTTCCTTTTAATGTTACTAAAATATTGGCTGTGCCTAAGTCTATTCCAATATCTTTTGAACCAAATGTAAAAAATTTCATATTTTTCATCCTTTCTAATTTTAACGTCCTTATCTTTTTGATTTTTCTATCATTTTTTTAGTTTCTACAAATATGCTCTTAAAATTCATATTTCCTATAACTATATGGTCTATTAATTCAATGTCAAACATCTTAGCTGCATTGTATAGTCGGTCTGTAAAGGTTATGTCTGCTTTACTTGGGGTTGGGTCTCCTGTTGGATGGTTATGCACTAATATCATTTTTGGTGCTTTAATTTTTAATGCCTCCCCTATAATTTCTTTCATATTTACATTTGCAAAGTTCGTCCCACCAATTGCTGTATCTATGTTTTTTAATATTTCATTTTTGTTGTTTAACAAAAACAATTTTACATATTCCCTTTTTTCAAATCTTAATTCTTCCATTACTAAATTTGCTAATTGTTCTGTACATTTTATCTGAATTTTTTTGAAGTTTGATGGTTTTGACATCCTTATTGCTAACTCACATATTGCTTTTATTTGTATTGCTTTGACTCTACCTATTCCTTTTATTTGCATTAGTTCTTCCATTGTTATACTTTTTAGAAAATTTAATTCTCCCATTTGTGGATCATAGTTTAGGTTAAGTATTCTTTGTGCTATTTGTACTGATGTTTCTTCTTTTGTTCCTGTTTTTATTATTATTGCTAATAATTCTGCATTTGATAATGCTTTTTCCCCATATAGTTCGAGTTTTTCATACGGTCTTTCTGTTTCTGGTATTTCTTTTATTTTTAATGACAAATTAAAACTTCCTTTCGTTTTTTATTTGCCCCACTTTTTTTATACTTTTTTATATATAAATATAGCTAGTACCATTCCTATTATGCTTGCAATATTTATTTTAAACATTAATCCAAATGTTAGTTTTAATACACTTAGGTCTAATACTATTGGTGTTTCTAGTCCAAATTGTTGTTCATATGATAGCCACCAAAGCCATGATACACTTGATGCTAGTTTTCCTAATAGTCCCCCTATTACTAATCCTGCTAGTAAAAACACTAACAATATCCATATATTTTTTTCTCTTGTTGCCATTTTTTTACCTCCATCTTTTTTCTTTTGTCCTTACGGATACACCTTTTTTTACATTTGATATTATATCTTGATTTTGCTTTTTTTTCAAGAGTTTTTACAAAATTATATTATTAATACTTAGTTTTAATTATAGTTTAGTAAAAAAAGATTAGAATACATAAGGAGTATAATTTGAATATATTTTGAATGTGACCAAAATAGTGTTACAAATTCTTAAGTAAATACTCTAAAGGGCTTCCCACATTTGGGGTTTGTTAGAGTATTTACATTAGAATTTGTTAACGTCATGTAGGAGAACCGAAAAATATATTCAAATTATACTCCTTATGTATTAATATTAAATTACAATTAGTTACCATATTTTGTGTCTTTAAATATAATAACAATAGTAGTATAATAAAATTATAAATAGTGGAGGTATCTAAATGAAAATAGAAAAACTAACTGAAAACAAAATTAGAATTATATTGAAAAGAGAAGATTTTAAAGATAAAACTATAGATATTAATCAACTTTTTTTAACTACCCCTGAATCTCATCAATTATTTTTGGAGCTCTTAAATAGAGCTGAAAAAGAGGTTGATTTTGATACGACAGGTCACAAGTTATTAATTGAAGCTTCTAGTGAAAATGAGGATATTTTTATCTTTACAATTACAAAATACATAGAAACAGATATAAATGTTAAAAGTAAACATAAAAAAATTTTAACTATAAAGAAAACTTCTAACATATTTAATGCTTCTTCTTTAATATATAAATTTAATGAATTTGAGGATTTTTGTGAATTTTGTGATTTTGCTAATTCAAATGATAACATAAATATTAAAAAATTGTATAAAAGCTCTATATTGTACTTATACAATAATACATATTTTCTAGTTATTGATGGAATAAATTTGACTAACCACTCATTGTTAGCTTTACATTCTAATTTATTAGAGTTTTCAATTTTAACAAAATATACTAAAAACTTTAAGTTTAAATTAAAAGAACATGGTAAAGTTATTATTAAAAATAATGCTATAAATACTGGTATGAAATATTTTTCTTATAAATCTTAACATAATATATTATAAATTTTCTACAATATAAAAAGTGGGATTGGAGATTTATTTTCTCCATAATCCCGTTTTTTTAATATAAATAATTTTGTGGATTATATGCTATTCCGTTTACTCTTATTTCAAAATGTAAATGTGGCCCAGTTGAGTTTCCTGTTGACCCTACTGCTGCTATTGTTTGTCCTTGTGATACTTTTGCCCCAGCACTTAAATATAATTTACTACAATGGCCATAATATGTTTGAACTCCATTGCTGTGTGTTATAACCATTAAATTTCCATAAGAGCCTTTCCATCCTGCAAAAGTAACTGTTCCAGCTGCTGCTGCTTTTACAGGTGTTCCTGTTGATGTAGCAATGTCTAACCCTGTATGTGCTGAACTTCTTATTGAACTTCTTACTCCAAATCTGGAAGATATTATTCCTGAAACCGGTTTTGATAATGATATTCCTAATGCTACTTTTGTTCCTGAAATTGTCATAGCTGTATTTACTGTTCCTGTTGACTTTCTACTTGATGTACTTTTTGTTGAAGCAACTGTTACTTTTGGTGTTTCAACTTTTTCTGGTTCTGAATATAAAGTTGAAACAGCATCATCTACATTGTCCATTACTTTTAATTCTGTATCATATTTTTCTGAAATTGTTATGTTGTCTATGTTTGCACTATTTTTTTCTTTTAATTGATTTACTATTTCTTCCGCTTCTGTAAAATATGGTGTATATACTTTTTCTTCTTGGTTGTCCAAAATCGCATAATATCTATAGTATGTTGTTCCTCCTGATTTTATTGTGTTAAATATGCTTTCATCGTTCGAAGCTACATCTCTCTTTAGTAAACATATTTTATATTGTGGTAAACTATCTATTTGAACAAATGCTGTATTTTGATTTTCACCTTTCTCTATGTATTCGTTTATTTGTGCTTGTAGTTTACTTTTGTTATCCGTATATCCTAACATTTGCCCATCTAAGCTTACGCTATAACTTATTTTATAAAATGATGCTACTATTGCTAATATAAATAAAAGAGAGACTGCTATTATTATTATTAATTTCATTGATCTTCTAGTATGTATTAATACTTTTTTAAACATTACAAATTCTCCTTATAATATTATGCCATCATTTTATAATGTTTTTTGTTTTTTTGCAATAGCTTATTTTTATATTTTCCGTAAGTTTTGTCGTTTTTTTGTTGATATTTCTCTCGTTTTTTTATTTTTTCTAAAATTTATTATTTATATTTTTATTTGCTATAATTTGCAGTAAATACAATTAAATTTTAAAGTTTAATAACATATTTTAATTGTATTTTAGTGAAAATGACAAAATAAATCCCTAGTGCTAATATATTAAAACTATTAACATTAAGGATTTAATTTTTTCTCTTATTGAATTATATCTACTTTTTAAAAATATGAGTTTTTTATTGCTGTAATTCTGTTTTTACTGTTTCTACTTCTGTTTGTGATGCTTTTTGTGCTGGTTTATAGTATCCTTTTGCTTGTGCTATTTTGAAAAGTTCATATTGAAAACTTTCATCATTATTTCTTATTTGTTGAAATGTTTGTCTTAGTCCCATATTTTCTGATTCAGATATTGCTGTTTGATATGCTGTTAAATCTGATTTTACTCCTGATAAAATATCATTTACCATTGTTTTTTCGTCCATGGTTTTACCTCCTTCTAATTATTTAAAAAAGACATTAATTTTTGTTTTGTGTTTAATGCGTCTTGAGCTGATTTTGTAAATATTTGTTTAATTTGAGGATCTACTGCTTGGTTTGAGTAAGTGTTTAACTTTTGGTATGCTGTTTCGTGTGCTCCTATTAAATGTCTTAAATGTTGTAATTCTAATTGATTTAAGTCTGCCATTTTTATCACCCTTTCTATACTTTTTATAATTTAGTATTTCCTCTATTTTTAAAATTATACATGTATGAAATATTTTCAAAAATTTAAAATTAATGACTATGATTTTTTTCTATATATTTTTGCATATAAAATGAACCCTCCTTATTAAATTTTTTTGTCTAATAAGAAAGGCTCACCTCATGGTAGTTCTTTAATCCCACTTTTTTATATTATTTCTAAATTAGCAAATTTTGCCATTAGTCGTTTATGTCCAACTTTATCAAAGTTTATGTCTACTTTTAAATCGTCGCCTTCAGGTTCTACATTGCTGATTATACCTTCTCCGAACTTTTTATGATATATTTTTACTCCTGCTTTGTATTTAGATAAATCTACATTTGCTCCTGTAGATTTTTTAGTTAGATTGTTTAGGAAGCTTTCTGCCGTTCTAAACATAAATCCATTATTATTTGAGTTACTACTTGCTGCTGCAACTGCCGGTTCTTGTTTATCAATTTTGTATGTTTTTATATTTCCATTGTCTTTACTTCCATATGTCCAACTATATTTTGAATCTCCAAATACATTATTGCTTTCTTGCTTTTCTCCTAATGCTTTATCATATCCATCTAATAGGTCACTTGGTATTTCTCTTAAGAATCTTGATACTTGGTTACAACTTGTTGATCCAAATATTGTACGTTGTTTACTACATGTTAAAAATAAGTATTCTTTTGCTCTTGTTATTCCTACATAGCATAAACGTCTTTCTTCTTCTAGTTCTTTTGGTTCTCCTATAGATTTATATCCTGGGAATATTCCTTCTTCCATTCCTACTAAAAATACTACTGGAAATTCTAGTCCTTTTGCACTATGTAGTGTCATTAGTGTTACTGTTTCTTCTGTTTCTTCCATGTTGTCTATATCACTTGATAATGTTATTCCTTCTAGAAAATCGCTTAATTTGTTATCTGCTGATTCGTCTTCAAATTCAATTGCTACTGTTAAAAATTCGTCTAAGTTCTCTATTCTATTTTCTGCTTCTATTGTGTTTTCATTTTCTAGTGCCTGTGTATATCCTGATTTTTTAAGTGTTTCTTTTATTAAGTCTGATATTTTGATGTCATCTTTTTTTGCTCTTAATTCTTCTATTGCATTTACAAATTCTCTTGAATTTATAAATACTCTGTTTAATCCATATTGCTCTGCATTTTTGATAATTTCATACATTGGAACTCCTGTGTTGTTTGATAGTTCTTCTATTTTATCTAGGCTTGTTTTTCCTATTCCTCTTTTAGGTTCATTTATTATTCTTTTTAAGCTTAAGTTATCTGATGGATTTTGTATTAATCTTAAATATGAAATTATGTCTTTTATTTCTTTTCTTTCATAGAATTTTAGTCCACCTATAATTTTGTATGGTATACTTTCTCTTCTTAATATTTCCTCTATTGCTCTTGATTGAGTATTCATTCTATATAAAATTGCAAAGTCTGAGTATTTGTAATATTCTTCTCTTCTTAAATGCTCTATTTGTTGTGCTATGTATGTTCCTTCATCATATTCATTACTTGCTGAATATACTGTTGGTAATTTGCCAACTTCATTTTCTGTCCATAATTCTTTTTTATATGTAACTTCGTTGTTTTTGATTACTGCATTTGCTGCCTTTAGTATGTTCCCTGTACATCTGTAGTTTTGTTCTAGTTTTATTATCTTTGTTCCTGGAAAGTCTCTTTCAAAGTTTAATATATTTGAAATATCTGCTCCCCTAAAGCTGTATATACCTTGGTCATTGTCTCCAACAACTGTTATGTTTCCATTTTTTGATGCTAGTAGTGTAACTAATGTAAATTGTGCTTTGTTTGTATCTTGATATTCGTCTACTAATACATATTTGAATTTGTCTGAATAATATTCTAGAATATCTGGATTTTCCATTAAAATTTTTATTGTATAGTTTATGATGTCATCAAAATCTATAGCATTATTTTCTTTTAATCTTTTTTGGTACATTTCATATACTAATGCTATTTTTTCTTTTCTGAAGTCTCCATTTGCTCTTACTGTATATTGATCTGGCTCTAACATTTCATTTTTGGCATTACTTATTTCTGATAAAACGCTTCTGTCCGTAAACATTTTATCATCTAATCCTATTGATTTTATACATGTTTTTACTAGTGTTCTTTGGTCGCTTGTGTCAAAAATAATAAATGATGAGTCAAATCCTATTCTATCTATAAATCTTCTTAATATTCGTACACATATTGAGTGGAATGTTCCCATCCATATATCTGCAGCTACGTCCCCTACCAAGTTTTCTATTCTTTCTTTCATTTCATTTGCAGCTTTGTTTGTGAATGTTATAGCTAGTATGTTCCATGGTTTTACTTGTTTTTCTCCTATTAAGTATGCTATTTTGTGTGTTAGCACTTTTGTTTTTCCACTTCCTGCTCCTGCTATTACCAAGCATGGTCCTTCTGTTGTTACTACTGCTTCATATTGTTTATCATTTAATCCTTTTAATATATCTTGCATTTTTTATCTCCTATTTTTTGTCCAATTATATAATTTTAAGTATTAAAAGTCAATAGATTTTCAAAGTTTTTTCAAACATCTTTTCGCATTTTCTTTAAATTTCATATAGCAAATTTGGGCAAAAAAAATCAAAAAATGAGACAAATTAGGAGTGCCCCTATTGTCTCACAATTGAGTAGCAAAAATTCCTATTATAAATCCTATCATATTTCCTACTGCTGACATCCTACCACTATATAATTTATTTGATTCTGGTATTAGCTCTCCTGAAACAATATATAACATTGCACCTGCTGCAAAGCTTAGGCATACTGCAATAACCGCTTGAGATATTGAACCAACTATTGCACCAAAAAATGCTCCTATTCCTGTCGTGATTCCTGATAATATTACATAGAAAATTACTTTTGTTTTTGACATGCCTCCATTTTTCATTGGTACTGCCATTGATATTCCTTCTGGTTGACTTCAAAGTAGGCAGCTTCAATCTTTATTTTTGACTAATCTAATATTTAATATTAAATTAGCCTTATATTTTTTCTTTTAAGTTATTTAATTGTTTAAAATTGAAATATAGATCTGCCTGTTTATCTTGATGTATTTCAATTCTATTAATGATTACTTTCATAATTTCTGCTGTTGGTTTATTTAGACTTAAAAATTCTTGTACAACATTTCTTATTTTTTCTGTATCATCTTGTTTTGCTTCTTCTTTTTGCTGTTTAATCTCTATGTATTCGCTTTCTTTTTCTTCTGCCTCATTCCTAAATTTTTTCAATAATCTTTCATACATTTCTCCACTTATTTTATTGTTTAATTTGTCTACATACATTTGATCAATATTGTTATTTATTAATTTTATCTCGTTTTCTAGTTTTTGAAGTATTTTTCCATAATCATATTTTGTCATTCCTTTTTTTACTTCTAAATCTATTTTTTCACTATCTATTTTTTTAAATAAATTTTTAATATAATTAATTATAGTTTCCTCTAAATTAGAATAGCTAAAACCATGTGATGTGCAAAGTTTTAATTTTGAATTTCTGCGATAATTATTACATACCATATAGTAATTACCATTCTTTTTTCCTCTTACTCCTATTTTATGTTTGCATTCATAACAAAAAAGTAAACCGTCTAATAAAAACATATTTTTCTTTTCATTTCTATTGTAGTTTTGAACTATTACCATTTTTTGAACAGTATCAAATATTTTTTTATCTATTATTGGTTCATGTGTATTTTCTACTTCTACCCATTTTTCTTCTGGATTTGTTCTAATTTTTCTATTTTTATAACTTATTCTACTTCTTTTATTTTGTACAGTTGTACCTATATAAGCTTTATTTTTTAATATGTTTTTTACAGTTTTATTTTCCCAAAACGTTTCTTTATTATACCTTGATTTATTGGCTGTTGGAATATCATTATCATTTAAATAATCTCTTATAGTTCCAACTTGATTTCCATTAGATGCCATATTAAAAATATCTCTTACAATTTGAGCCTCTGGCTCATAAATTATTAATTTATTCTTATCAGTTGAGTCTTTTGTGTATCCAAGTGGCGTTTTTCCTCCTACCCATTTTCCCTGTTTTTGCATTGTGTGAAGTGCTGTCCTGATTTTTTTTGACAAATCCTTTGAATACATATCATTTAATATTGATTTAAATGGTGCAATATCATTGTTGCCATTTGATGTTTCAAAAGTATCTATTCCATCTGTTATTGAAACATATCTTACATTATTTTCTGGAAACCATTTCTCTATATATTCTCCTGTTTCTATATAATCACGACCTAAACGGGATAAATCTTTTGTTACAACCATATTAATTTTTCCATTTTCTATATCTTTTATCATTTTTTGAAAATCCGGTCTGTTAAAATTTGTTCCAGTAAAGCCTTGATCTATATATGTATCTATTAATTGATACTTCCATCCTAATTTTTGCACATATTCTGTAAGTAATGTTCTTTGATTTTTTATACTTTCACTTTCATCATATCCTCTATCTACATCTTCTTTTGATAGCCTTATATAAATTGCTACTTTGTATATTGTTTTTTCTAATTGTTCAAGCATCTTTCCTCCCTTCTATGCTTGGATAAAAACAATTTAAATTTAATTTTTATTATATATTATTTAAGACAAAATTTTGACGAATTTACTTATGATGATACAAACGGAATAGACGTTGTTATTCCTGAAGGAAGGAATGAGATAATAGAACGAGAATTTGAAGGGGATATTTTAGTTAAAAGTGTTGTTATTCCTGATAGTGTAAAAAGTATAGGACCACGGGCGTTTTACGATTGCCCGATACTAAATAAAGTAAACATACCGCAT
>OLGH01001195.1_pt1 | contig 25975 bp, 22 predicted proteins | sample 1604851 | NCBI WGS metagenome assembly OLGH01 (sample SAMEA3888894, study PRJEB22519) | human gut metagenome | biome: human gut; feature: human-associated habitat; material: faeces | place: Denmark | collected 2010 | reverse complement strand
GGGATGGGAAGTTTGTGACCCAGAGCATCCAGTCGGACAAGAAATTTTTGAAATTGGCGGCAGAATAATTGAATCAAGCAAGACGCCAGACGCTCAGACGCAGTGCAGCCCATAGAGTGGGGGGTGCGCTGCGTTTTTTGGAGGATTTTATATGGAAGAAATTGTTGTATATGTTCACGGAAAGGGCGGTTCGGCACAAGAGGCCGAGCATTATAAAGCCCTATTCCCTAATTGTGAAGTAATTGGTTTCGACTACCACGCACAATCTCCATGGGAAGCCACGGAGGAATTTTCCGGATTTTTTACGGCAGTGCGGAAACGCTGCGGGAAGCTCACACTGGTGGCAAATAGCATTGGTGCGTTTTTATCTTTGTCCTCGTTGAATAAGAAATTGGTGGATACCGCTTATTTTATTTCTCCAGTAGTTGATATGGAGCAACTGATTTGCAACATGATGCAATGGGCTGACGTCTCCGAAGCAGAACTTGCAGAGAAACTGGAAATTCCCACAACATTTGGAGAAACACTGTCGTGGAAATATCTCTGCTATGTCCGAGAGCATCCGGTTTCATGGAAAATCCCTGCCCGCATTTTGTATGGGGAAAAGGATGCTCTGACCTCCATGGAAACCATAAAAGCCTTTGCGGAAAAGAACAACGCAGAGCTGACCGTTATGCCGGGCGGAGAGCATTGGTTTCATACGAAAGAGCAGATGCAATTTTTAGATTACTGGATAAAGAATAGGAGACCCTGCAATGAAACAGAAAATAAGGACGGCTTCGATTCTCCTGCTTATGGTTCTGGGAACCGGGCTGGTGCTGATGGCTTGCGGTGCTAAAAAACTTGCTGACAGCCGTACCGCAGGCTCGGATCCTTACGGACTGAATGTTGAAAGCATGACCGGAACAGACAGCTGCCAGATGGAACTGCAGGAGAGTGAAGTGCTGCTATCCGTGCCCATCTACCTGTGGCTGCGAAAGCAAGGCGTTGCCCGTTTTTCGGCTTTGTAATGGCAGCATTATAGGAGCTCCGATGTGCGATATTGCGCCAGCTTCCCATTATGGGAGGCTGGTATTTTTGCGCTTTTGCTGTATCAACCTACGATGGTGCAGAAATTTCCACTCAAAAGGGGCATAAAAGCGATGCGCTTGCCCTGCTTGCTACAATGGTGTTGGTTCTGAGAAGTTCACAGCCAGTGAGCTATACAGATGCCCAAACCTAAGCTACAATGAAGATGTGCTGAGAGAACGAAGCATTGCTTGAGCTGAACGCTCGTACGCGCAAACTGTTCTCCGCCATCTCCATTGCAGCGTTCGATTGACGCAGGTTGAGTTATCGGCAGATAGAAATGTTGCCGTACATTCGTGTCACAAAGCAAGCTGAATCGGTAATGGGCATAGGCGGAACCGGCATTAAAGGAGGTCAGAAAAATGGAAGCTGCTGTTATTACCGCCGTCGGTATCGATGTGTCTAAGAGCAAAAGCACAGTTGCGGTACGGAGACCCGGAGGCGAAATCGTACTTCGGCCTTTCGAGGTCCACCACACGAACAGAGACTTGAAAAAGCTGGCATCCACACTCAAAAAACTGGGAGGCGATATCCGTATTGTAATGGAACATACCAGTACGTACTGGAGACCGATCACACTGACATTGAAGGAAGCGGGCTTTTTTGTTTCCGTTGTCAATGCGATGCTGATTCACAATTTGATATTGACAATATCATTTCGTAAGAGATCAGCTTACTGTTTGTGTTGTAGTTGGTTCATTGCAGTTTCAGCTTACAACAAAAAATGAGATAGACAACCCCTCTCGGGGAAGTCTATCTCATTTTTTTCGTTGTGGCTATTTTGCAATGGCCCCTTCATTTTTGCTTGTTTCCGGTGAAAGCTGCGGCGCGGGAATGTTCCATTCAGCGGGCCTTCTTGGGGCCGCTTTCGTCCGGGGCGCTGCCGCTGCCGGAGTTCAGGATCGCCACGAACTGCTGCAGCTGCTTGAGGGAGCTGACACCCAGTTTGTCGTAGATGTTCTTGTTATGGAAACGCAGGGTGCTGTCCTTGATGTCCAGCTGCTCCACGATCTCCCTGGAGCGCAGCCCGGCGGCATAGCCGTCAAAAATGCGGCGTTCGGTCTTGGTCAGGGTGGGGATGCCCGCCACGAAGGTCTGGAAGGCATCGGGCACCGACTCGTTGCGGCACACGTCTGCCAGCCGGGAAAGCTCGGTCTGCATCTGCTGACGCTCCATCTGCAGCTCGTCCATCCGCCGCCGGGACTCCCGCCGGTCTTCCTCAAGCTGCCGGAACGCAGGCGAAAGGATGTGCCGGTGGAAGTAGATGCAGCAGAATACCACAAAAAAGGTGATGAACAGGCCGATCAGCAGCATTTGCAGATCGCCGGACAAGACCAGACGCTGGTAGTCTGCCATGGGGATGCAGACAGCCAGCCGGTAGGACTGTTTCTCGTTCAGGCGGCAGATCTCTGTGATGCCCGCATAGGCGCCGTCGGCACCGATCAACTGGGTCAGCCCACCGCCCATGCTGCGCAGCACCAGTGTATCCCGGAGGGCATGGTAGTAGCCATCGGTGGTGCCGCTGCTGAGAGCGGCTCCGGCGCTCAGCTCGCTGCCCGCCGGGGCAAGAAGGCAGCTCAGACGATCAAAGCCTGTGGGCTGGGCAAAGCTCTGCTTGAAGTAGCTCTCACTGATCTCAAAGCCGCACAGCCCGTACATTGTGCCGTCCTGTCCCCGCAGGGGCAACACGAACAGCTGCACCTCCTCTGAGGTGCCGGGAATGTTGAACCGCTCGGTCAGCGTATAAGATTGGTACAGCGGGGTGTCGCTGGGGGTCATCCAGCGGTCGTAGTCCGGGAACTGGTCGGTCTGGAACTCCATGCGCCATTTGCGGTGGGGCATCACGCTGTGGGTCTTGCCCACCTCCGCACTGCCCCGGTACAGCAGCAGGGGCACAGTGGGGGTGTCGGCCCCGCTTTTCTGCACATACAGCCCGGCGCGGGAATGCCCGGCACCCTCCATGCGGGTGTTGACGGTGGAATCCAGCAGCACAAAGGCTCCGGAACAGCTGCTCTGGCGCAGCGTGCGGCAGAGCGGCTCGATCATTTCCTCTTCCAGCGCGTTCAGCACTTCGGGGGAATCGTTCAGCTGGTCAAAGGTCATCTCCCGGCTGGCAAGCTGCCTGTCTACAAGGCTGCCCATATCTTCGGAAAGGTTCACGCCCATGATCGCCAGCTGGTCAAAATAGCGTTCCATATCGTTCTGGAACACCGAAAACTGGATCTCCATGCTGCGGGTGATGTCCTTTTTGGTGTTGTGCAGACTGGCAAACAGGAACAGCGCCGCACCAAAGGTCAGCACCAGCAGCACCACCAGAAGCAGGCAGGGCCACAGCAGCCGGGAACTCATGGAACTCTGGCGGATCTTCTCACGTTGCCGGGCAAAAAAGTGCATCAAAGTCCCTCCTTTCCGGCTGAGCGGCAGACTCAGGCATTGTCACACAGCAGCTGCCATGTCTCCTCGGTCAGAGCCTCCAGTGTTTCGCCGCCCGCAAGGCGCCGGGGGTAGTCCTTCTGGCGCTGGCGCAGACTGTCGTAGAAGGTTTTCGTCTTGGCATGGTATCCCACGATCCCCGGCTCGGACACCGGGGTATTCTGGATGCGCATCTCGTTGTAAACATCGTACAGCCGCTGATAGCTCGGCTGCTCGAACGGATAGTCCGCAATGGCATCAAAGGCATCACGAGACACAGGCATATACCCGGTATCGGCGGCAAATTCCAGATTGCGCTGCTGTTCAGTGAGCCAGCGCAGGAACACCGCAGCGGCTTCGGCCTTCTGGTCGGTAGTCTTGAAGGCGCACAGGCCCACACCGGCCTGCGGCATCAGGGGCGTGGCGGTGCCTGCGGCGTGGGGCAGGGGAGCCAGCATCAGGTCGGTGGGCTCGGTGGTGTTGTCCGGGTAGGTGACGACATCGTTGTAATAGAGGATGGCCGCAGAGCTGCCAAGGCCCGCCAGCGTCTCGCCGGTCATCACCTGCGTGTTGGAGTACAGGTCCGACACCAGAATATTGCCCTGCACCAGGGCCTTGGCAAACTCCATCCACGAAGCACGAAAGGCCTTGTTGGTCAGGTCGTACCAGCTACCCTTGTACAGCTCGCCGCTACCCTGCTCCAGTGCGTTCAGCTCCACCAGACGTAGCGGATAGTCCAGCGCGCAGAAGGGCTTGCCCTGCGACCACTGCCGGTAGGCACCCGCCATTTCAAAAAAGCCGTCCCATGTGGCAAGGGTGGAAAGCTGCGCCCCGGTGTCCGCCGCAAACCGGGCGTACTGGGAGCCGTTCAAAAAGATGAGCTGGGTGGATTTGGACACCGGGAACACCACCTGCTTCCCGTCAATGATGCCGTCCTGCACAAAGTCGGGCACATAGGCCGCCATGTCCTCGGCGGTGAACCAGTCATTCCAGTCCACAAGGTTCTCAATGCCCAGAGCGCTGGCGTCCGCGGAATGGGCCGAGAACAGGTCCGGCAGGTCCAGCGCGCCGGGCTTGCCGGCCTTGGCGTCCTGCAGCTGGCCGCCGATGGCGGCACTGTTGGTCATGTTGGTCACGTTGAGCAGGATGCCCTTCTCTCTGCCCACCGTGTCGTTGAACTCGGTCAGCAGGCGGTTCATGGGCGAGTCGGCCTGTTCGCCGTACACATGCCAGATGCTGAGCATGGTGGGGTCCTTGGGCGAGAGCAGGGTCTTGCTGCCGCCGCAGCCCGCAAGGATCAGACCGGGGAGAACTGCCGCAAGCTTCAAAAATGTCCTTCGTTCCATGTTCGTGATTCCTTTCCACACATTGCAGCCAGAGGGGGAAAACTGGCACAGGCAGGGCCGCAGTTTCCTGTTTTGGCGGAAAACTGCCCCCAAATCCCCCCAATTTTTGGCTTTTTGGGGGGATTCCTTACGGGGAAGGCCCAAAATCCCCAAAATTTATTTTTGAAATGCCCCCCAAAAACGGCTATTCTAGGGGGGCATTTTTTCTTGAGTATGATACAGTACAGACAGAAGATTTCCCATGCCGGGTGCGGGATGCCCGTTGTTATGCACAAGGCATATCAACAAGTACAAACAGATTCTATCTATAAGGATAGCACAAGATGAGACAGACCGCAAGTGCAGAGAACGCCCCAGAGCCCGAAGCCCCCCTCAAAAAACAGAGGAATCAAAGAAAGGAGCACCCTATGAAGGAGACAAAACACCGCAGTGCCCGGTGGGCCCTTGGCGCATGGGCGCTGGTGCTGGCTGCGGCCCTGCTGCTGGCAGGGTGCGGCGGTGCAGCGGCCCCCGCTGCTCCCGCAGGCCCCAGCGCCGCTGCCAACCAAAGCTCCGACAATAGCCGGAGCACCCCCGGCGCGGCGGCGCTGGCCGCCCAGACAGACCGCATCACCGACCAGTACACGCTGGAAAAGAACCTTTCGGGCGTGTGGGAGGAGGACACGGGGGAGTACATTTCCGTCCATGTGTCCGTCCATGTGCCGCAGCTGGAATGCGACAGCCCGGATGCCGCCTACATCAACGATGAACTGAACGACATCTATGCAGAACATTTCCGGGAATATGAGGCCTACGAGGAGGCCGGACAGCCGGGCAATGAGTACCCGCAGATCGGTGTGAACTGGGATGCCTACTGGTACGGCGACTGCGTCAGTCTGGTGGTGCACGACCGCTATGACAGCTCCGCCCCGTGGTATTACAGCGGCTGGTGCTTCGATTTTGCCACCGGCCAGCAGATCACCGTGGCCGAGATGCTGCAGCGTATGGGTCTGGACCCGGACGAAGTACAGACGCAGGCGCAGCGGCAGGCCATGCAGGCCTTTGACCGGGAGATGGCGCAGGGTGCATATTACGAGAGTTGGCGTCTCGACGGAGAACTGTCGCAAATGCGGATGGACACGCTGGAATACAATGAGCTGGAAAACCTTTGCCTGCTTTTGCCGGAGCAAAATCAGCTGGTGCTCCGGGGCAGATACAGCTCCGCGTCCGAAGAGAGATGGCAGCAGCTGGATATGGAGATCCCGCTGCAGACCGCTGCCCAGCCGCAGGCGCAGCCGGTGCTGACCGATACCTACGACGGGGTGCAGGTGCAGCTGAAGGGAACGCAGGCCACCATCACCGTGAGCCCTGCACCCAAGACCGCCACCTGGGGCACCGAGCTCAACCTCCGGCTGGAGCAGGCGCGCACCTACCCGATCCTTGGTTCTTACAATGAATATGTGGACGTGTGCATCGGTCAGCAGACCGACTCGGTCTTCCACCCGGTGGTCTATCTGCTGACCAAAGACGGCGTGGTGGAGTATGTAGATGTGCTGCGCTGCCTTCTGTTCGGAAACGCCATGATCTGTCAGGACCCCATCTACATTGCCAACAACGGCGTGTCGCTGGAGCGCAGCGGCAATAGCAAGGTGAATCTGCGCCGGAAGGATGGCTCTGTGTTGGAGCTGGCTGACCTGTCGTCAGAGTGGAGCGTGCAGGATATCCCTTATTCCATCACCGGCTCCTTCAACTGCACCAACGGAAACTGGCTGGAGCTTAGCAGCGACGGCAGTGTTCAGCTGGGCGTGCAGAACAACCGCCGCATCGATCAGGGCGACGCCGCGTATCTGGGCGTGGTGCCCGAGGGCATGGTGCTGGGCATCTCTGCCAACGAGACCGAAGCCGGGCAGTCGTCCATCGAGTTTGTGGCGGCGTTCAAGATAGACATGTACAACAACCTGACCCTGACCATGATCGCCGGGCAAAACCCCTTTGCCGAGGGGGAGACCCAGCTGCAAATGACCCGCAGCTACGACTGAGAATACAGGAGAACGACCATGAAACACAAACGCCTTACCGCGCTGGTGCTGGCTGCCGCGCTGGTGCTGGCCGGGTGCGGCGGCACAAAAAGCAGCTCCGGCTCCGCTGCCGCCAGCCAAAGCACCGGCAGCAGCCAGAATGCCCCGGCGCTTGCAACCCAAAAGGAACGTATCACGGAGCAGTTCACGCTGGAAAAGACCATCCGGCAGTACGAATGGGACAGCGCACAGAAGCTGACCATCCATGTGCCGCAGCTTGTGTGCGACAGCCCGGATGCTGAATATATCAATAATGAGCTTGCCGCCATGTATGCGGCGGAATATCGGGATTATGAAAGCTATCCGCAGGCTGAGGTGTCGCAGGACGAATGGTGCTCGCAGACTTACATCGACTGGGACGCCTACTGGTACGGCGACTGCGTAAGCCTTGTGGTGAGCAGCTACTACGGCGGTACCGACCCCATCTATTCTCAGGGCTGGTGTTTCGATTTTGCCGCCGGGCACAAGCTTTCGGTCACCGAGCTGCTCATGCGCATGGGCCTGGACCCGGACGAGACGCAGCTTGCGGTGTACCGCGCTGCCATACAGACTTTTGACAGCAACATGGTGCAACAGGAATATTACGATTCCCTGCGGGAAAGCGGCATGCTCTCCGAGATGCGCGCCGACACCCTGCGGGACAACGGGCTGGAAAACCTGACCGTTCTGCTGAAAAACGAAAATACCGTCACCCTTGTTGCCGGATACCACACCACCGCCGGCAGCGGCTGGCGGCCGCTGGAGGTGGAGCTTCCGCTGACCCCCGCCGCCCCTGCCAAAACGCCGGTGCTTACCGATACCTACGGAAGCGTTTCGGTGCTGCTGGATGGCGACACCCGCACCGTTACCATCAAACGCACCCCCGAGACCATCGCATGGGCAGAGGATTATGATATCCGTCTGGACGGCGATGTCACCCTGCCCATCCGCAACGCCTATCATAATTATGTAGATGTGTGCATCGGCGAGCTGGGCGCGTCCTTCCACCCCGTGGTCTACCTGCTTACCGAGGATGGCTTTGTGGAGTATGTGGATGTACTGCGCTGCCTGCTGTATGGCCAGAGCCTGTTCTGCGCCGACCCCATCTATATTGCCAACAACGGCACCGCGCTGGCGCTGCGGGACGCCGAGGTCAGCCTGCTGTGTGCAGACGGTACGGAAACAGAGCTTGCCCCCCTGACCGCTGAGTGGAACAGCCCGCAGCAGGTAGATTCCACCGGCAGCTTCAGCCTTGGGGAAGGGGAGGACTGGTGCTGGCTGGACCTGAATTCAGGCGGCGGCTGCCAGCTGGCCACCCACAACAACCGCTATTTCTATCAGGGTGCTGTCACCTATCTGGGCGCTACCCCGGACGGCACCGCGCTGGGCTTCTCTCTTATCCGCGACACCGAAAACGGCCCGGAATGGGTTGCGTTCAGCGCTGCATTGAAGCTTGATTATCGCATTGATTGCCTGATCCTTACCCCCCTGAGCGGGCAGAACCCCTTGACGAACGAAACGGTCCCGCTGGTGCTGACCCACAGCTACGGCTGATAAACGAGCAGGAGGTGCAAGATGAAACACCTGGCACTGTGCGGCGCGCTGGCGGCTTTGCTGGCGGCGCTGCTGGCAGGCTGCGGGGCAAAGACCGCAGCCTCTGCCCGCCCGGCTGGCCGCCGGGAGCTGAAATCGACCCCGCCGGATTCCATGCACGCCACCGCGGCGATCACCGAGCAGTACACCCTTGAAAAGGTGGTGCAGGCAGAAAGCGGCGGCACTGTCCGGCTGAACATCCACCTGCCCCGGCTGGAAAGCGACAGCGCCGATGCTGCCCGCATCAACGCCGAGATTACCCGCTACTACGAAAACGATGTGCTGGACTATGCGGACAGCCCGGAGGCAGCCGACCCGGCCGTGTGGGATTTCAGCATTGAAATGAACTGGAATGCCAGCTGGTACGGCGACTGCGTCAGCCTTGTGGTCAGCAGCTGCTACGGCGGTACGGATGCCCCCTTCCATCAGGGCTGGTGCTTCGACTTTGAAAGTGGAAACCAGCTGACCGTCACCCAGATGCTGCAGCGCATGGGGGCAGACCCCGTTGCGCTGGAAGAGGCGCTTTACCGCGACGTGAAGCGCCGGGATGAGCTGGACCGTCAAGCCGCTTGTGAGCGGGGGCTTCTGCCCCCCGGCAGTCTGAAAGAGGGAAACACCGCATGGTGGACTTCGCTGGACGAGCTGCCCTTTTCGCTGGACGAATCGGGGAACATTTCCTTCGTGGTCCGCAGGTTCAGCGCGTCCGGGGAAGAGTATGTGAGCGATGTCCCGGTCATCCCACTGGATGCACAGCCGCTGCCACCGGACTGGGAGTGGCAGGTGCTGGCTGAGTGGATGGCAGTCACGGCGGTGACGCAGGGTGAAAGCTATGCCCCCGCCGACCGCAACGAAAGCTGCACCCTGCGGCTGGAAAAGGCCGAGATCACCGGCACGGTGACCGTCTCCTTCATCCGGGAAACATACGTCAGCCCGCAGATCCAGTCCGCTGCCGAGACCCGCACCGGAGAGCTGAATGCCGGCGCTGTGACCGGCTGGGACGGGAAAAAAAGTCAGGGCTGGAACCTGACATGCCTCAGCGAGGACGGCAGAAGCCGCTGGACCATCTCCATGATGGAGGACGGTTCGCTGCGGATGCAGTCCACCGGCCTCAAAAAGGGCAGTGAGGTCTGGTACGTTTTTCAACGCACCGAGGCATGGGACGACATCGGCTTCACCGCCATCCCCCGCAGGCTGTGGGGCACTTACCGCGCCGGAGACGAGTCTGCAAAGGGGATCCGCTGGATGACCTTCCTGCCGGACGGCAGCTGCTGTATGAGCGTGGAATGGGACGGGTGGAACGGCATTCTGACCGGCACCGCAGAGGGAACGCAGGGCCGCACCGAGGACGGCACCGAGCTGCATTTTACATTGACCGATCAGAACGGCAAGCCGTGCGAGTTCTGGGCCATTCTGCTGAACGATGACGGCAGCCCCAGCGGCTGCAGCCTGAAATACCGCGCCGGAGAAGTGCTGTTTGACCGGGACACGCGTCCCATTTACTGGAAAAACGACTCCCCGGATCTAACCCTTGTACCGTGACCGAAACCGAACGCAATGCGATGACAAAGCGTTGTCGCTTACAACAAACAAATAACAGGAGGAAATTACTATGGGTCTTATCAAAGCAGGTATGGGCGCACTGGGCGGAACCCTTGCAGACCAGTGGAAGGAATTTTTCTACTGCGATTCTCTGGACAAAGATGTGCTGATGGTCAAGGGCCAGAAGCGCACCTCCCGCCGCAGCTCCAACAACGGCGAGGACAACATCATCACCAACGGCAGCGGCATCGCCGTGGCAGACGGACAGTGCATGCTCATCGTGGAGCAGGGCCGCGTGGTGGAGGTGTGCGCTGAGCCGGGCGAGTTCACCTTCGATGCTTCTACCGAGCCAAGCGTTTTTACCGGCAACTTCGGCGACAGTCTGGCGGAAACATTCCTGACCGTGGCCAAGCGCTTTACTTACGGCGGCGACACCGGCAAGGACCAGCGGGTGTACTACATCAACACCAAGGAGCTGGGCGAGATCCTGTACGGCACCGCCACTCCCATCCCATTCCGGGTGGTGGTCAGCGAGGAGCGGGGCTACAAGCTCTCGGTGAACCTGCGGTGCAACGGCAGCTTCACCTGCCGCATCTGCGACCCGCTGCTGTTCTACACCAATGTGTGCAGCAATGTCTCCAACCAGTACGATGCCTCGGAGCTGGCTCCTCGCCTGAAGAGCGAGCTGATGAACGCTTTGCAGCCGGCGCTGGCCACCCTTTCCGCCAACAAGGTGCAGTATTACGAGATCCCCGCCCACACGCTGGAGATCTCCGAGGCGCTCAACGAGCAGCTGTCCAGTGTCTGGCGCAAAAAGCGCGGCATTGAAGTGTTCTCCTTCAACATCAACTCCCTGTCCATCCCGGAGGAGCAGCAGAAGAAGATCACCGAATGGGAAGAAAACGCCATGACCACCGACCCCACCACCGCCGCAGCTCGTCTGGTGGGCGGCCAGATCGACGCCATGAAGACCGCCGCCGGAAACACCGCCGGTGCCATGACCGGTTTTATGGGCATGGGCATGGCAGCCGGTGCAAACGGCATGAACGCCCAGAATCTGTTTGCCATGGGTCAGCAGCCCGCAGCGCCCCAGCAGCAGCCTTCTGCCGCTGGCAGCTGGCAGTGCAGCTGCGGCGCTACCGTTACCGGCAAGTTCTGCCCGGAATGCGGCAGCAAAAAGCCGGAGCCGAAGCCCGCTGCCGACAGCTGGACCTGCAGCTGCGGCGCTACCGTCACCGGCAAATTCTGCCCGGAGTGCGGCAAGCCCCGCCCGGCGGCAGCAGAAGGCTGGAAGTGCAGCTGCGGCGCAGTGAATAAGGGCAAGTTCTGCTCCGAGTGCGGCAAACCCCGTCCCGCCGGTATGCCTAAATATAAGTGCGACAAGTGCGGCTGGGAACCGGCTGACCCCGCACACCCGCCCAAGTTCTGCCCGGAGTGCGGCGATCCTTTCGACGAAAACGACCGCAGCTGAATCTGCGTACAATGACCGATCACGCTGCGGGGCAGGGAAGGACTCCTTGCCCCGCAGACTATAGGAGGAAACACTATGGCAGGAATGCTGGAATATAAGTGCCCCTGCTGCGATGGTGCGATCAAATTTGACAGCACCACCCAGAAGCTGAAATGCCCCTACTGCGACACCGAGTTTGAGGTGGACGCACTGAAGGGTTACGATGAGGATCTGAAGGATGCGAAGCCCAGCAAGATGAACTGGACTACCCCCGGCGGCGGCTGGGCAGAGGGCGAGACTGCCGGTCTGCACACCTACGCCTGCAAGAGCTGCGGCGGCGAGATCGTGGGCGATGACACCATGGCGGCTTCGGCCTGCCCCTTCTGCGGCAACCCCATCGTGCTGACCGGACAGTTTGCCGGAGACCTGCGCCCCGACCTCATCATCCCCTTCAAGCTGGACAAAAAGGCAGCTAAGGAAAAGCTGCAGGAGCACCTCAAGGGCAAGACCCTGCTGCCCAAGGTGTTCCGCAGCCAGAACCATATCGACGAGATCAAGGGCGTGTATGTGCCCTTCTGGCTGTACGACAGCGATGCCGATGCCCAGCTGCGTTTTACCGCCACCCGCACCCGCTGCTGGTCGGACGATGACTACGACTATACCGAGACCAGCTACTACTCCGTGCGCCGGGACGGCGTGCTGGGCTTTGACGCAGTACCGGTGGACGGCTCCTCCAAGATGGCAGATGACCTGATGGAATCCATCGAGCCCTTTGCCATGCAGGATGCAGTGGCCTTCAACACTGCGTATCTGGCAGGCTATGTGGCAGATAAGTACGATGTGGACGCCAAAAAGAGCATTGAGCGCGCCAACGAGCGTATCCGCCAGTCCACCGAGGACGCCTTTACCCAGACAGTCACCGGTTACGACTCGGTCAAGGTGGAGAACAGCAGTATCCAGCTGCACGGCGGCAAGGCAAAGTATGCCCTGTTCCCAGTCTGGGTGCTGAGCACCAGCTGGCGCGGCGAGAATTACATCTTTGCCATGAACGGCCAGACCGGTAAGTTTGTAGGCAATTTGCCGGTGGATAAGGCCGCTGCCCGCAAGTGGACGCTGGGGCTTACGGCAGCCGTTGGCGCCGCGTCCTATGCGGTCATGTGGCTGCTGTGGCTGGCAGGGATTCTGTAAAGGAGGGAACGGAAGATGAAAAAGACTGTTACCCCGCTGCGCTCCCTCTGTGCTGCGCTGGCAGCACTGGTGCTCTTGCTGGCGCTGGCCGTACCGGCTTTTGCTGCCGAAAATGGCTTTGCTGACCTATACTACCGCCTGAACGACAGCGCAGAAGTCCTGACCGAGGACGAGGACAGCGAACTGGAAGCTTCACTGGAGGAGCTGAGCGTCCGCCAGAGCTTTGATGTGACCATTGCCACCATCGACTCGCTGGAAAGCGAGGGCTACACCAGCATGGAGGAATATGCCGATGACCTCTATGACTACTGTCAGTTCGGCTACGGTGCAGACCGTGACGGCGTACTGCTGCTGGTAAGCACAGGTGACCGCAAGTGGCACATCTCCACCTGCGGCTACGGCATCACCGCCTTTACGGATGCCGGCATCCAGTACCTTGGCGAGCAGATGACCCCCGATATGGCAGACGGCGATTACGCCGCCGCCTTCCGCACCTTTATCCAGTGGACGGATTCGTATGTCACCGCCGCCCGCGAAGGTCAACCCTATGACGTAGACAATATGCCCAAGGAGCCGTTCTCGATCGTGTATCTGGGTGTGGCGCTGGTCATTGGTCTGGTGACGGCGCTGATCGTGACCGGCGTGATGAAGGGCCAGCTCAAGAGCGTGGCACCGCAGCGGGACGCAACCGATTATGTGCGGCAGGGCAGCATGAAGCTGACCAACCAGCGGGATCTGTTCCTGTACCGGGACGTGCACCGCACCGAGCGGCCAAAGGAGACCAGCTCCGGCGATTCTGGCGGCAGTTCCACCCACACCTCCTCCAGCGGCTCGACCCATGGCGGCGGTGGAGGTTCATTCTGAAAAAATATAGAGGGCTGCTGTAAACTGTCTCTCCCATAGCAATGCAACGCCGGAAGGTATGTGGACTTTCCGGCGTTGTTTTTTTATCGCAATTTTCAATAATAGTGTCTATCAAAACAGCATATTTGCGATATGCTGTTTGCGGATGTTGCTTGTGCATTAAAAACGCAAACTGCTATAGCCATCACTTTTCTGCCGCCCGACACAAACGACTGATTTTTTCTGCGCCTTTGGGGCTATACTTCCAGTGCAGACGATTTTATATGCAGCAAGGAGCAGACACATGGGCATTTGGAAAAATCTGGGTATGGGCGGCTACCGGGGCTTTTCGCGCCCGGCGGCGCGGCTGTTACAGCAGGCGGTGCAGCTGGCGGGTGATCTGGGCTGTGAACAGGCGGATACCGGCCACCTTTTGCTGGCAATGTTACAGCAGCAGGGCGCAGCGGCGCAGTTCCTCACCCGGAAAAACATCACCGAGCCGGAGGTGCGCCGCCAGCTGGCGCAGCGGCGCAGCGGCCCGGCACAGCGGCTGGACAGGCGGGCTATGGCACCGGATCTGCGCCGCACCATGGACTATGCGCTCATCGGTGCGCAGAACGCCCATGTCAGCCGGGCAGAGCCGGAGCACCTGCTTTGCGCCATGCTGGAAGATGACGGCTGCGCCGCCGGGCTGCTGCTGGCGGAGATGGGGCTTCCGCTCACCGAGGCGGTGCGGGAGTGCCGCCAGCTGAGCGGACAGTTCGTGCTGCCCGCCCAGCCACGGGTGTCGGCCAGCATCCCCCGGGGCAGCCGTGCCAGCGATAAATATTGCCGCGACCTGACCCGCCGCGCCGCCGAAGGGGAGCTGGACCCGGTGTTCTGCCGGGAAGCCGAGCTTGACCGCATGGTGGAGATCCTGTGCCGCCGCCAGAAAAACGACCCCTGCCTGATCGGCGAGCCGGGTGTGGGCAAAACGGCGCTGGCCGAGGGTCTGGCGCTGCGCATTGCTGCCGGACAGGTGCCCAGAGCGCTGCAGGGGCGGCGGCTGCTGGCGCTGGATATGGCAAGTCTGGTGGCGGGCACCAAGTACCGGGGCGATTTTGAGGAGCGGCTGAAAAACCTGCTGGAAGAGCTGGTGCGGGATGGCACTGCCATCCTGTTTATCGACGAGTTCCACACCATCGTGGGTGCCGGTGCCGCCGAGGGCGCTATCGACGCCGCCAGCATCCTGAAACCGGTGCTTGCCCGGGGCGAATTGCAGCTCATCGGCGCAACTACCAATCAGGAATTCCGCACCCACATCCAGAAGGACGCCGCGCTGGAACGCCGCTTTGGCAGGGTGCAGGTGGAGGAACCTACCCCCGCACAGGCAGTGGAGATCCTCAACGGTCTTGCGCCCCGCTATGAGCGGTACCACAATGTGCGCCTGCCGCCCCAGACCTTGCAGGCGGCGGTGGAGCTTTCGGTGCGGTACCTGCCCGGGCGCTGCCTGCCGGATAAGGCTATCGACCTTGTGGACGAAGCCTGTGCAGCGGCGCGCATCCTTGCCGAAAAGGAGCAGCGCACCCAGCCGGTGCTTGCCCCGGAGGATATCGCCCGGGTGGTGGCAGCCGCCAGCGGCGTGCCTGCCCAGCGGGTGGGCGAGCAGGAGCGGGAGCGGCTGGACAAGCTGGAAAGCCGCCTGAACGCGGAGATCGTCGGCCAGCAGCGGGCGGTGGCAGCCGTGGCGGGAGCCATCCGGCGCAGCCGCACCGGTCTGGGCGAGCCGGGGCGTCCCATTGGTGCCATGCTGTTTTTAGGCCCTACCGGCGTGGGAAAGACCGCACTGGCACGGGCGCTGGCAGTCAGCTGGTTCGGCAGCGAGAAAGCGCTGCTCAAGTTCGATATGTCGGAGTATCAGGAGCAGCACACCGCTGCCCGGCTTCTGGGTGCGCCGCCGGGCTACCTCGGCCACGATGAGGGCGGGCAGCTGACCGAGGCTGTGCGCCGCCGCCCGTACAGCGTGGTGCTGTTTGACGAGATTGAAAAGGCACACCCGGATATCCAGAATATCCTGTTGCAAATTTTGGAGGACGGTCAGCTGACCGATGCCATGGGGCGCAAGGCGGATTTCCGCAACACCATCGTGCTGCTTACTTCCAACTTGGGCGCACGGTTTCTGGCAGGGCAGAACGCGCCGCTGGGTTTTGCCGCCGGGGCAGAAGCCGTGTTTGAAAAGCAGTCCGCGCAGGCTGTGGAGGAAGCAAAAAAGTGGTTCCGTCCAGAGCTGCTCGGGCGGCTGGATGAAGTGATCGTGTTCCGTCCGCTGGGGGAGGAAAACCTCTGCGCCATTGCAGAAAAAATGCTCTGCCAGCTGGAGCAGCGCGCCGCCCGCAGCGGCTACCGGCTGCGCCACACCCCGCAGGTAGGAGCGGCACTGGCTGCCCGGGCTCGATCGGCCTACGGCGCGCGGGAGCTGCGCCGTCAGGTGGACAGGGCAGTGGAGCAGGCACTGGCAAACCGCATTGCTGCTGGGACTGCCTGTGTGGGACAGCACTGGACAGCAGACTGCGCCGCCGATGGCAGCATCGTTTTACGAGAGGATGAGACCGTAACCCTATAAGAAAATAGCATTTTTGCTTGCAACCGGCGCGGTTTTCGACTATTATAGAGGAAATAGAGTTACAACAGGGAGGATCCCCGATGCACACGCTGTTTCTTCTTAATCCCACAGCCGGAAAGGCTGATTGTACCCGCACCCTGCCGCAGCAGATCGCGGCGGCTGCTGCCGGTGCCGGGCTTGCCCTGGAGGACTACACCATTCGTGTTACCACCCACGCTGGCCACGCCCGGGAGCTGTCCCGCGCTGCCGCCGCTGCCGCCCAGAAGGCCGGGGTGGAGCTGCGCATTTTTACCGCCGGCGGTGACGGCACCTTCAACGAGGCGCTCACCGGTGCCCACGGCTTTGATAAGACCGCCGTGGGCTGCCTGCCCTATGGCAGCGGCAACGACTTTCTGCGCACCTACGGTACAAAGGAGGAGTTTCTGGATCTGGACGCCCAGCTGGCAGGCGGGGCAGTGCCCATCGACCTGATGCGCACCAGTCTGGGGCTTTCTGCCACCATCTGCGCCGCCGGTCTGGACGCACAGGTGGCCTATGGCATCCCCAAGTTCCGGCGCATCCCGCTGTGCGGCGGCGAAGCAGCTTATGCACTGTCCATCGTACAACAGCTGTGCGGGCATATCGGCCGCAGGGTGGAGTACGTCATTGACGGCGAGGTGCTGACCGTGGACTGCCTGATGTGCGCGGTGTGCAATGGCCGCGCCTACGGCGGCGGTTTTATGGCAGGGCCGGAGGCACAGCCGGATGACGGCTGGCTTGATGTGTTCATCGTGCGCAAGGTCAGCCGCCGGGTCATTGCAAAGCTGCTGATGCTGTACAAAAACGGCCAACACTTTCAAAACGGCCAGCTCACCGAGGCCGCAAAGCCTTACTTTATCTATCGCCGCGCAAAATCGGTCAGCCTGCGGGCAGCAGATGGCCGCGGGCCGATCATTGCCACCGTGGACGGCGAGTGTGCTCCCTGCAAGCAGGTGTCGGTACAGGTGCAGCCGCTGGCAGGCCATGTGCTGCTGCCGCTGCCTGCGTATCAGCGTTTTACCGCGAAAAAGGCAGGCGTGAAGTGACTGGAACCGAAGTGATAGCAGAATGATCGTTATCGCAAGTCAAGAAATTAGTGCAACATTCAAACAGCATATCTGCGATATGCAATGCAATGCTGCTGCTGTTGCATTAAAAAGTTGAATTGCTATAAAATAAGAAGCCGCCAGAGTACCGTGTGATAGATATCACATGATACTCTGACGGCTTCGTTTTTTCATTTTACTGGGTCAGAAAGCTCTTTACGGTCAGCGCCAGACGGTAGAAACCGTACCCATAGGCCAGCTGTGCCGGCCAAGCCCAACTGGCGATCTTTTTGCCGGTGTCCACCACAGGCTGTACATTCAGTTGCTGCATACTGCCCCATGTTGCATTGCGGATATCGGAAAGCAGCATATCGCGGAACCAGTCACCAAACAGGTAGTTGAATGCATCCAGCGCTGAACCACCAGCGATATAGACCATTTCTTCTTCGCGGAGAAGATCGTAATTGCAGGGGTATTTCATAATTCCACCTCGTGATCGTTGTTTGTTATCGCGATTTTCAAAAAAAGTGCCTATAAAACATCATGCTTGCGATATGCAGTTTGCGGGTGCTGCTTAGGCACTAAAAAAGCAAACTGCTGTAGATACAAATTTTCATTCCAGCCGATCATACAGCCAATGCCCGGCCGAACCGCTGCCATCGCCGCCGCTGTAAGTCTGACGGATAAGTTCCTGCTTGAGTTCTGCTTTTTTATCGGTGTATGTCTTTTTTACTTCCCGCACGATGGCAGTATCCCGACCATTTGCCTTGAGAATAGCCGTCATCTGGCTGCATATATTATTCACTTCGGCATCGCAGTCCTTTTCCATCGCCGTCAGAACATTTGTTTTTCCAAGAACGACCTGTACTTTCAAAATCAGGCTGCGCTGATCTTCTGGGTAAGCAACATACTCCTGATGTGCCTGCCGGATGATCTCCAGCAGCTCCCGTTCATAGCGCTCCTGCTGCTGGTACAGCTGCGCTACCAGCGCTTCGATCTGCGCGTCGCATTCGTCCTGCTGTGGATGAGAAGCAGCAGCGGATGTGCTCTGGCTTTGCGATACAACAGAACTGGAGACCGCAGCCGTGCTGGTATCTGCACTGGAAGCCCCCACCGGACGGGATGAACTGGCTGCAGCAGATGCTTCACTTCCGGCAGCATTTTCTTCCTGTGCGGCGATCTTTTCAAGCAGTTCTTCCACTTCCGAGCTGCTCATGTTCTCGCCGTCTTGGATCAGGGTCTCAACGTCTTCTTTTGCTGTATCTGTCGACGAATTGCTTTCCGGCTCAGAGACCGCACTCTGTGCAGCCGGAGGTTCACTGACGGGCAAAGGCGATGGCTCTGTATGAGCTCTAAAATACAGCAGACCACCTGCCACTACCGCACACGATCCGATCCCACACAACGTTTTTTTCAGTGCTTTCTTCATAAACGCTGCTTCCTTTTTACAAGTTGCCTTACTGCCTTACTTTACACCGGACTTCCGCAGCACTGCGCCTACGGTTTTGAACAGGATACGGATATCCAGCCAGGGGGAGACATTCTTTACGTAGTACATCTCCATGGCCTGACGTTCCCCGCTCTGATAGGTTGCATCGTTGCGGGCATACGCCTGCCAGTACCCGGTCAGACCGGGCTTGACACTCTGAAATGCTGCGGTTTCCGCCGGAGTATAAAATTCAAATTCCCGCTCCATAATGGGCCGCGGCCCCACAAAGCTCATATCGCCTTTCAGGATGTTCAGCAGCTGCGGCAGCTCATCCAGACTGGACATCCGCAGCTTGCTGCCGATCCGGGTCACACGGGGATCATTTTCCAGTTTGAACTCCTGCTGCAGCTCCACCTGCTGCTCCGGGGTCAGAACGATCCTCCGGTCCTGATACATTGTGCGGAATTTGTACATCTGAAATGTTTTTCCACCCTTGCCCACCCGGGTGTGTTTGTAAAAAACCGGTCTGCCGTCTTCTGATAAAATCAAAATGGCGATCACCAGAAAGAGCGGGGACAACACCGCCAGAGCCGCAAGACTTGCCAGAATATCAAAAAGGCGTTTGACTGCCTGATAGACACCTGACCTCTCCGTGCATTTGATCACGACTTTCTCTCCTTTATGCAGTGATCACCACAGTCGATATGGCAACACTTCGTTTTTGTTCAGCAGCACTACAGCTACCAGGGTTTCTGCCGCAAAGGCAGCTGCCACCAACCCGGTCAGGATGCGGCGGCGGTGCGGGTCTGCTTCTGTCTGCAGCGCTTCCGGAATCAGCAGGAACTGCGGGGCTGCATAGTAGTAATTCAACCGTTTCATCAACGGCAGCACCCCGGACAGTGCCAGTGCAAAAGTCCCTAACAAGGTCATGTTGTACCAAATAACGTAATAGGAACAGCGCTGCTTTGCTGCATTCCAGTAATGCCCGCAGAACAGCAGAACGCACAGGTTTATGACAAAGAACATCGTCTCAAAGCCGTCTTCACTCCATGCAGAACCCAGATAACGGGCATAATATCCCAGCCCGATCCGCGGCATCAGCCAGGCAGCAGCCGTACCCAAAACACCAGAACAGGCCAGCACGCCTGCTGTCAGCAACAGGGCATAGCGGGGGTTCAGCTCGACCCGGCACAAAAAATAACACGGCAGCAGTACCACCGCTGTAGTGTGGAACAGCATTGCCACCGCCACGCAGGCCAGAAAAGGTAAGAGCCGCTTCTCCCGGATGAACTGTACGGCCACCAGCCCGATGCCAATGGCAATGTACTGCCGGATGATGTTCATGCTGAGGAAATAATTGCTGCTGGCCACATAGAGGTAGATAGCCAGAACCGGAGCAGAACACTGGGTGAATATGGCATAATAAACGCACAGACCTATTATAACAGATGTTGCCGCGATTACAAGACGAAAGTTTCCGCCCAATGCCACAGCAGCTTCCATCAAGACCCGATACCCTGGCTCGCAATTGTCCAGCACACCCAAAAAGAACTGCAAAGCAGACTCTGGACTCTCATACAGCCCCCACCGGGTAAGATCTTCGCGCATCGGCGCAAACAGCTCCTGACACAGCGCATCGCCACCGCCTGCCCGCAGCCACTGCAGAGCCCGGAATTCCGGCAGATAGGTATAAAGGAAATCTGTGCCCACGCCCCACCGCGCCGCACTTACTAATATAAGCGGCAGGGAACAGAGCACAAGTGCTCCCCAGCGCTGTTTGCTGTCAATAGCGTTCAGAGCATCGGTGTTCCGTTTTTCGCACCAGACTGCCAACAGGCAGGAGATCAGCGTGGCCGCAATATAAACCAGCATTCTTTACGGTCTCCTATATCGAATTTTACGGCTGAGAAATGCAGTGCCCTTTTTGAGCCAGTGCTGATTTTCCAAAAACACCACGGGTAGTTCCGTATACGCAATATGATTCGTTTCCATCCAGACGTCCAGCAGCCGCTCGGCCAGAAAACCGTAAACACGGCCATTGTACGCATCATAACGGTCCGCATCGATACGCTTTTCGGCTTCTGCCAGCACATCGAACAACCATGTGCAGTATGCATCCAGAATGTCCCTGCGCATGACGAACATATTGAACCGATGCCCGCTGGTGCGCCCCATGACAGCTGCGTAGGCCGGCAGGTAGGCTGCGTATCTTTCTGCAAGGATACTCTGTACAGCATCCAGATCTTCCTTATGATGGGCGTGAATGTACTGGGTATAGGTCGTTTCGATCCAATAATTGCGCTTTTTCGGCAGGATCACAGGGGCTTTTTCCAGTGCAGCATGGATCTCGGTTCCTGATGCGATGCGGTCAAACTTTCTGCCGCCGGGCATTCTGCGGGCAAAATAACGCCGGTAATGCACCAACCCCAGATAATCTGCCTGCAGGTTTTTCCAGCCCCAGTAAAGAGCAGTCAGCTCACAATAGGATCTGTTTTTGTTTGAGATATTCTCTCCGGTGTCGTCTCTCAGCGCGTTTTCCATGCCCGGAATATGTACACCGCCCACCTGAATGGGCGCATAAACTGCATCTTCCGGCAGACAGTACGCTTTGTGCATCGCCACCAACAGCTTGATGTTCTCCATATATCACCCTGCCGTCTTACATCTTCCAGTAGTTGGCCACGGTCTGCCCTAACCGGACACCGCCGTACAGAAAGGTCGCTTTTCGCAGGAGGGACATCTGCCAGAAGTCTTTTGCCCAGTCTACCGTCGGCTGCAGGCTTTTTTGCAGCAGGCAGTTCCACACGGCAGTGCGCATACTGCCCAGAAACTGGTTCTGAAACGTATAAGCGGTCACGCGGTCAAAAACATCCAGCAAGCCGCCGCCGGATACCTCCGGCAGCTCGCCCTGTTCCAGTACAAAATACTTGGCAGGATAGTTCATTTTTCCTTTAACCTTTCGTTGTGATTTTGGTGAAGTCATTCTGGGAAAGAGGAGTGCTTTTGATCTACAATATATTTTTGCAATAAGGGTTTTATTTGCTGAAAATAGTGATCTGTTACAGCACCAATTTCGCCCTGTCCCACAATATAAGCAAAAGCTCTGGGTTTCAATGGATCCCAGTGCAATCATTTGTGCCCTATTGAATCATCTCATTCTGAAAGACAGAATGAGCCTATACTTGCAATAGTTTACCTCGTTTCCTGTCCTGCTGTCAAGTGTTTGTAGGATCATTGACCTATCTATGCAGACAGAAACGGGAAAATCTGTTTTCTCGGTTGTTCATATACATTGCTCCACGATCAAAAGCGTAATATAAAGATAGCACCATCGTGAGGACAACTTCTTTTTTGAAACAGGCGGTCAGTAAAAAGCGTCGCATCAAACGGTGTGACATACCACTTTTGCCAAAGGTCTTGATTTCAAAAAAATCCATGGTATATTAAAGCTGGAAAGCTCCAAACATGGAGCGGCATTATAATTTTGGAGACAAAATGTTTTCGCTTATACAGCGAGGGTGCCTTATGAAAATCAAAGAAAGTCCATCTATCATTCTGGCGTTTCATGGGATGCTTGGCCGCAAGAAGCAGACCAGCCTGTTGCTGCTTTTGCTGACACTGGTTTTCTCGTTCCTGACGGCGGCGGTGATCTACTCGGTCAGCTCTGCACAGGTATTGCAGGACACCCGCTGTGAACTATATGGCGAATGGCAGTACCTGCGTTTGTCGGATACTGCTGCGGACGCTGCACAGGCACAAAACACCTTGCCTGCATCCGCACAGGTCAGCACAGTGATCCAAAACGGAATCGTTCTCGGCGCAGACGATGGCGTGGCGGGCGGGATCGGAACGGTAGACGATACCTTTGCACAGCTGGGCCGTATCGTGCCGATCAGCGGTGATTTCCCCACGCAGTCCGATGAGATTGCCATGACGACGACGCTGCTGGATGCGCTGGGCTGCTCCTATGACGTAGGGCAGACGGTCACGCTGAAGGTCGCTGCCAATGATTACGACCCGCTGGCAGGCTCCGGCGCAGTGATGGAAAAAGCCTATACCCTGTGCGGTGTTCTGCCTGCCTATGATGTTTATTGGAATCTGAACGGCAATCTGACCGTCAGCGGCATTGTGACAGAGCCGCTTGCCTTGGACGGGCAAAAGTTCCAGACATTTTATTACCTGAATGCAGCCGCACCCGTGACCGCTTCGACCGACCCTGCTTTAGTGGCAAACGAGTATGCCTACCCGCAGGAGGATACCGTTTCATCTTCTTTGCGCTTTTTACTGGTCGCAGCGATCCTGGTCAGCTTTTTTGCGGTGGCGCAGTATTTCCTGATCGTTCTGCACAAGCGTGTACATACCATCAACACCTTCCTGACGCTGGGGGCTAAGAATCGGGATCTCCGGCTCATGTGCCTGTGGGAGGCGCTTTTTGCCGGGCTTGCAGCAGTTGTTGCTGGGTTTGCACTGGGCTGCGGTGCTGCGGCAGTCGGTCTGGGGTTGCAGAAGCACCTTTCGTTCTTGGTGATCCCCGCTGCATCTCTTGTGCCGCTGGCAGTGCTGTTTCTGCTCTCCGTATTGCTGGGCGCACTTTTGCCTGCGGTGCTGGTTCGCCCGCAGACCGCAAAACCCAAAGAGAAGCCTGCAAAAAAATTCCGCTTGGCACAGCTGCCGCTTGCACCGCAGATCGGTGTCGGCTGCGCGGTATTGCTGATCGCCGTCAGCTGTCTGTATGTCGGCTGGCGTGTCATGCTGCTGTATGATCTGGATGCACCGTATGCCTGTCTGTCCATCAAGATGAACGGAAGAACGTCCGGGATGCCATTTTCTTTGAAAGGAGATCTCGCTGCATTGCCCGGTGTGGAAGAGGTTTCCGCTGCAATTGATCTGACCGACACCTATACCGTGACGTCAGACAAGATCCAGTCCAGCCAGATGCTTGCCGATATCTGGGTCAAGGACAACGGCGACATCCCGAGTGTTTTAATGCACAATGCCTCAAAAGGAACACTAAATACGACAGTCTGTGCTTTGCCGGATGATGAACTACGCCGCATTGCCGCAGATGCCGGCGTTTCGGACGAGGAAATAGAGACGCTGCTGGCAGGGGATTCTGTTTTGCCCCTGTGGAGAGATTGCTATTATGACCCCGCTGCGGATGAATATTATCAGGGCTTCCAACCGGATGGCAGTACGTTGGTTGAACCGGTTTTTGCGGCCGGAGACAAGTTGAGCATCCAACACCAGCGTTATACCGGGCAGGATGAAGCCGGGAATGATGTCTACCGGACGTATACCGCCCAGCTGCCCATTGCCGGTGTCGTAAAGTCTGCAAACAACTACACACTGCTGACAACAGACCGGCTCATTTTCAGCGGCACGATTTTTGTCAGTACAGCTCTTTACCATAAAATGTTTGAGAGCGCAGGCAGCTACCATATGGAAAAAGAAGGATACAGCAGCCTGAACGTGAAACTGGCTGCCGACAATAACTTCTCGCTGCGACGTTCCATTGCATCCATTGCCACACGCAGGAATGGTATCTTGAGTGCAGATAACTACGACCTGATCAGCCAGAGCTACACCGAGGGCACACAGAGCGCTTTCCTTGTCGGCATCCTTGCGGTATTCGGGGTCCTTCTGGGGTGCGCACTGCTGGTGGTTTTGAACCTTTCGGCTTATGAAATCCAGCAGCAGCGGCTGTCGCTTCTCCTGACGCTGGGTGTTTCCCCGAAAAAACTGGTGCTGTCCTATGCAAAGCTGCTGCTCCCGGTCATCTTTGGGACGACGCTGCTTGTGAATATCGTTGTCTATGCGGCAGTTTCGCGTATCGTTCCGATCCAGAGCATTCTCGACCTGATCCGTATCCATACAAGCGGACGGGTGTTTGAATTCCATAAACCCGTGGGAAGTCAGATCATGGTCAGCATTCTGCTGATGGTGTTCTGGCTGTCCGCAGCGTTGCTGCCGATCTTCTCCTTTATTCGTAAAAAAGCATCCAAGGGGGATATCTTATGAAAGATAAAATTCTGGAAGCGGTGCAGATCTCCAAAACCTACGGGGAAGGAGAAAGTGCGGTTCACGCCCTCAGAAATAGCGACCTGACCCTTGAAAACGGTACATTTGCGTCCATCATCGGTTCCAGCGGCAGCGGAAAATCCACGCTCCTGAAAATTCTGGGAGGACTTTTGCCACCCACCACCGGTAAGGTGCTGCTGGACGGTCAGGACATTTATGCAATGAATGCGGAGCAGCTGGCACAGGTGCGGCGGCAAAAGATCGGCTTTATTTTTCAGGATTTCCGCCTGTTCCCGGAGTACACGGTGCGGGATAATATTTTGATCCCATTTTATCTCGACCACCGGACACCGGACGAGCAGATGCTTCACAAGCTGACTGAGATCTTGGGCATTGCGGGCAAGCTGCATTCCCGCCCCGCACAGCTTTCCGGTGGACAGCAGCAGCGTGTGGCGATCGCCCGTGCGCTCATCGCAAAACCGCGCATCGTTTTTGCAGACGAGCCTACCGGAAATCTGGATACGCGGACGGGTGAGGATACAATGCGGCTGCTGATGGAATGCGCTGCGGAGTTCGGGCAAACGCTTATCGTTGTTACGCATAACCCGGAAATTGCGCAGAAGGCGCAGCAGGTCATTCGGATCGAGGATGGACAGATTCTGAGAGGAGAACTGCAACATGAAAAAGGGAATTTGGATACGCAATAAAATCGTCCCCTACTACTTAAAAGGAGCCAAGCTTGCATTGGCTATGTTGCTAACTGAAAAAACATTGTCGGCATCCCAGATTGCAACAGCTATTTCGGAAAAAGGAATAAAATGTGACCGAAAAGAACTTGGAAAAATGCTGACAAGTCTGGAGCGGATGGGAGTGATCACTCTGTTAGATGGAATCTATTCGTGCAACTCCAAGAAGTTGAAAAACTGTCAAATTCCATATTCTGAGGATCAGTTGATCGATTTGATTGGCATGACGCAGGGCACCGTAAACGGCAAAGCTTTTTATAGTGCAACACCGCCAATGAGCGTCAGTTCTCGCGGGAATAGCGGGGTATAAGAAAGGGGAATGGATATAGGTTTCGATCAGTGGCGCGATCAGTGGCGCGATCAGTGGCGCAAGGTGGCACAAAAATAGCACGGGGCATTTCTGTATCGTGCTAAAAATGGACAAACAAAAACCACGGTGCGTGTGCATCGTGGTTTAATCAAACGGAAGATATTTCTGCGCAAGACGTTTTTGCTCGGATATAAAGCTAAAAGCCGCCGCACCCTGCCCGGAAACTCCGGTAGCAGAATGCGGCGGCGTACTGTTACAAAAAACTTACTTGGAGATCTTCTGGCCGATCCAGATGCAGATGCAGGCACCGATCACCGAGATGGCAAAGGAA
>OLGH01001193.1_pt1 | contig 26023 bp, 28 predicted proteins | sample 1604851 | NCBI WGS metagenome assembly OLGH01 (sample SAMEA3888894, study PRJEB22519) | human gut metagenome | biome: human gut; feature: human-associated habitat; material: faeces | place: Denmark | collected 2010 | reverse complement strand
GTTTTTATAAATTACCCTGAAAATTGTCCAAAATCACTTGACAGTTTACAATAATAAAGATAAAATAGAATAGGTAAGAAAAAAATATATTAAAAAAAATAAAACATATATATTTGATTCGAACATTGAAAATTTAATAAGAAAGAGGTGTAGATTCATGAATATAGGAATCATTATCGCCGCTGTCTTAATCTCACTTGCAATAGGAGTACTATTAGGAATCGTATACAGAAAAAAAGTAGCAGAATCTAAAATAAATAGTGCTGAAGAAGAATCTAAAAAAATAGTAAGTATGGCAAAAATAGAAGCAGAAAACCTTAAAAAAGCCAAAATAATTGAGGCAAAAGAGGAAATTGTAAACAGTAGAAATGAATTAGATCAAGAGATTAAAGAAAGAAGAGGCGAAGTACAAAGACAAGAAACAAGACTTATTCAAAAAGAAGAAAATTTAGAAAGACGTGCAGAAAACTATGAAAGAAAAGAAGAAAACTTAAACAAAAAAGAAAAAGAAATAGAAGAAGAAAGACAAAAAATAGAAGAATTGCATAGTCAAGAACTAAAAGAACTTCAAAGAATAGCATCATTATCAAAAGAAGATGCCAAAAATATACTTTTAAAGGAAGTAGAAAAAGACATTGTTGCAGAAAAAGCCGCAATAATAAGAGAAGCAAATCAAAAGGCAAAAGATGATGTAAAGAAAAACGCCAAAGAATTGTTAACATATGCAGTTCAAAAATGTGCAGCAGACCACTCTCAAGAAACTACAGTATCAATTGTAGCACTTCCAAGTGACGAAATGAAAGGAAGAATAATTGGTAGAGAAGGTAGAAATATAAAAGCCTTAGAAACATTAACAGGAGTAGACCTAATAATAGATGATACACCAGAAGCAGTAGTTCTATCAGGATTTGACCCATTAAGAAGAGAAGTTGCAAAAATAGCATTAGAGAAACTAATTGAAGATGGAAGAATACATCCAGCAAAAATAGAAGAAGTAGTAGAAAAAGCAAAACAAGAACTAGAAGAAACAATAAAAGAAGAAGGAGAAAGAGCTGTCCTAGAAACTGGAGTAATTGGATTACATCCAGACATAGTAAAATTAATTGGAAAATTAAAATATAGGACAAGTTATGGACAAAATGTATTGAATCACTCAATAGAGGTTTCAAACTTAGCCAGAATAATGGCAGAAGAACTAGGATTAGATGCTAAACTTGCAAGAAGAGCAGGATTATTACATGATATAGGAAAAGCATTAGACCATGATATGGAAGGAACACACGTAGAAATAGGTGTTGAAATACTAAAAAAATACAAAGAAAATCCATTAGTAATAAATGCGGTTGAAGCACATCATGAAGATGTAGAACCACAAACACTAGAAGCAGTTTTAATTCAAGCAGCTGATGCAATAAGTGCATCAAGACCAGGAGCTAGAAGAGAAACACTAGAAGCATATATCAAAAGATTACAAAATCTTGAAGAAATTGCAGATTCATTTGATGGTGTTGAAAAATCATTTGCAATCCAAGCAGGTCGTGAAGTTAGAATTATTGTAAAACCAGATAAAATCAATGATGACCAAATGACAATTTTAGCTAGAGATGTAGCTAAAAAAGTTGAAAATGAAATGGATTATCCAGGTCAAATTAAAGTTAATGTTATTAGAGAGACAAGAACAGTTGATTTTGCAAGATAAAATAAAAGGAGTTGTGATAAAAATCACAGCTCTTTTTGTTTTTGGTACATAAAATTTTTAGTTAATTATTATATAATGTGCTTTTGAGATTACATTACTACAGAAAAAATATTATAGTGTTAATTTAACTTACATTTATTGGAAATAAGAGACTTGAAAAAAGCAAGAATATATAGTATTATATATAAAGCTTAGAATATTAAAAGAAAGAAGGGAATAAAATGAAAGTTTTAGCAGTAGGAGACATAGTAGGTTCAGCTGGAATTAATGAATTAAAACTAAGATTAAAAGAAATAAAAGAAAAAGAAAACATAGACTTTACAATAGTAAATGGTGAAAACTCAGCAGAAGGAATGGGAATAACAGAAAAAAATTTTAACGACATAATTTCACAAGGAGTAGATTGTGTTACAATGGGAAATCATACATGGGGAAAAAAAGACATATTTAAATTTATAGATAACCCTAAAATTATCAGACCTGCAAACTATCCAGAAGGAGTAGTTGGAAAAGGCTACAACATATATGAATGTAAAGGAAAGAAAATAGCAGTTATAAATATAATGGGAAGAGTCGATATAAACATATTAACAGAAAATCCATTTTTAAAAGCAAAAAAGATAATCGAAAAAATTAAAAATAAAGTAGATATTATATTTATAGATTTCCATGCAGAAGCGACAGCAGAAAAAATAGCACTTGGATATTATTTAGATGGAAAAGCTACAGCTATATTTGGTACACACACACATGTACAAACAGCAGATGAAAAAATCTTACCAAATGGAACAGCATATATAACAGATATAGGAATGACAGGTCCAAAATATTCCGTAATAGGAATGAATATAAAAGCTTCTATAAAAAGATTTGAGACTACATTACCAGAAAGATATAAGATAGCAGAAGGAAAATGTATTTTAAATGCTGTAATATTTGAAATTGATGACAACACATCAAAAGTAACAAACATAAAAAGAATCTATATGGAATAAATTTGTATAAAAACTTAATAATTAGCAGATATTTTTAAATTTAATTTAATAATGTCGAAAAAAAGAATTTATTGCGATGAAAACTTGAAAAAATTTCCAGAAAACTATTTACAATTTTTTCCAGAAGATATAAAATATCATCATAAAAGTTGCAACAAAAAAATAAATTATAATTAGGAGGCAAAAGAAAATGGAAATTTTAAAAATTTCATCAAAATCAAACCCTAATTCAGTAGCAGGAGCAATAGCTGGATTAGTTAAAGAATCAAACAAAGCAGAAATGCAAGCAATCGGAGCAGGAGCATTAAATCAAGCTGTAAAAGCAGTAGCAATAGCAAGAGGATTTGTAGCACCATCAGGAGTTGATTTAGTATGTATACCAGCTTTTGCAGAAGTAGAAGTAGAGGGAGAAGATAGAACAGGAATAAAGCTTATTGTTGAATCAAGAGCTTAATATAGAAAGAAAAGATATTTTGCAATGGCAAGATGTCTTTTTTTAAATTATAATTTATATTATCTAATAACAATAAAAAATTAATCTTGACAATTTATAATGATTGTGTAAAAATAAATAAAGAAAAATAAGATTTGCCATTTAAAAATTTTCAAAGTTTGTGATGGCAATGGAATAGCAAAATAATTCACGATTTGACAAACAAAATTTGAAAAAATTTTGGATGGCGATGAACGAGTGAAGCGAGAGAAAGGAAGAAAAAAATGGAAAAAATAAGAGGATTTGAGGTAGCAAAAGGATTTGAAGATAAAGGAATAAACCTACCAGTTAGAAAAACAAAATATTCAGCAGGATATGACATAGAAGCTGCAGAAGATGTAACAATACCAAGCTTTAAAAAAGGAATGACACCAACATTAATAAAAACAGGAATAAAAGCATATATGCAAGATGATGAAGTGTTAATGCTGTATAACAGAAGTTCTAACCCAAAGAAAAAAGGATTAATATTAGCAAATAGTGTAGGAGTAATAGACAAAGACTATTATGGAAATCCTGATAACGATGGACACATAATGTTTGCATTCTATAATATAAAAGAAGAAGACATAACTATAAAAAAAGGTGAAGCAATAGGACAAGGAGTATTCCAAAAATACTTTGTATCAGACAACGATGCAGCAGAAGGCGAAAGATTAGGAGGATTTGGCTCAACATCAAAATAGAAAATGTTGGTTTTGAATGATTAGTCAAAGAATAAAAATATAAAAAAATTTTTACCTTGAAACAACAAGGGTTGAAGGTAAAATTACATAAAAAGTCAAAATAAAAGCTTTGACTTTTTTCTTTTTTTGTAGTATAATAAATATGGTTAAAAAATCCAATAAAGTTATCTCATATAGACATAACTTTATAATATTTTTTTGCTGAAAAAAGTGTTTAACAAAATGAAAGGAGTTGACTTACATGTTCAATGTAGGAGACAAAATAGTATACCCAATGCATGGAGCAGGGACAATAGATTCAATAGAAGAAAAAGATATTTTAGGAGAAAAACAATCATACTATATATTAAAAATGCCAAGCAATGTAAAGGTAATGATACCAACAGCTAAAGCAGAAGAGGTTGGAGTAAGAAATATAATAGACAAACAATCAGCAGAAAAAGTATTTACAGTACTTAGTCAAGATGAAACAGAAATGGAAAAAAACTGGAACAAAAGATATAGAGATAACATGGATAAAATGAAAAGTGGAGATATCTACGAAGTAGCAGATGTAGTTAGAAACTTAAGCTTTAAACAAAAAGAAAAAGGTCTATCTACAGGTGAAAAGAAAATGCTTAATAATGCCAAACAAATATTAGTAAGTGAACTTGTATTAGCAGAGCATGCAAATCAAGAAGAAGTTGAAGAACAAATAGAAAATAAAATTAATACATCTTTTATGACTTTTAGAGCAGAAGGTGTTGAACAACAAAGTATTGTTAATAAATTTATTCCATTTGATAGCAATGATGGAACAACAAATGCTTAATATATAGAAATTAATAGTTTTTAATTCAGAAGAAGCGGAAGTTTTTGCTGAAAACATACGTAACTTCTGAATTTATTAATTGTTAATATAAATTTAAAAAAATTTTTAAATTTTTTTTTGAAAATATATTGACAAATTTTTTATATAATATTATAATATCAATTGTCGTTAGGACATCCAGTTCAAATATAAATGCAGATGTGGCGGAACTGGTAGACGCACAGGACTTAAAATCCTGCGGTTGAATAAACCGTGCCGGTTCGATTCCGGCCATCTGCACCACACTTATAGCAAGGGTTTCAAGATATTAATCCCTTGCTATTGTGTTTTAAAAATGTGCAAAGTTCTAACAAAAGTTCTAACACTTTTCTAAATTTTGAAAAGCTAGAAATATATTATTATTTAAGCAAATTACCTAAATAGCCAGTTGGGTAATTTGTTTTTCTTTCGTATCTAAAAGTTTGTTTTCAATTACATTTGCAGAAATTCTTTTATTTTCCACATCTGCATGAGCATATCTTAGAGTAGTTTGAAAATTAGAATGACCTAGCCATATTTGTATATCTTTTAATGGTACACCATTTCTTACAAGCAAAGTTCCACAACTATGCCTTAAATCGTGTAATCTAATATGCCTTAAATTATTGCTATCCAGTATTTCACTAAATTTTTGAGAAAGGAAACCTGGTTTCATCAATTCTCCATTTTCCATTAAGCAAATATATTCGCTATAATCATTAATATAAGTATTTCCAAAGAACTTTTTATTTTCCTCATACTTATTTTTATATTTTTCCAGTAAATCAGCAATAAAATCAAATAAAGGTAAAGTTCTATAACCAGAATCGCTTTTTGATCTATCTTTGAATATAAATTGTGTAACACCATCAATTTTTCCTCTGCCTACAGTATGCCTAATTGTTAAAGTCTTATCTTTAAAATCAATTGCATTCCATTTAATACCTATAACTTCTTCACGCCTTAATCCATATACACCTGCAATAATTACTGGTAGTTCAATAGGTGTAGTTTTTATAATTTCCATTAGATTTAATAATTCATCTTGTGTATAATAATCAGCTGTGTATTCCTTTGTTTTGATTGACTCTAATTTAGTAGCAGGGTTACTATCAATTATTTCATTGATAACTGCTCCTTTTAATGCTTTACTAATATTAGCCCTATAATGTTTTATAGTATTGCTAGATAGTCCTTCGCTAAAAAGCAAATCAAAGAAATCTTGAATATGTTTAGGTTTTAAATCAACTAATTTTATTTTCTTTGCTTTAAAGTATTTGTATAATCTCCCTTTAATAACTTGTTCATAGCCAATATAAGTTGTTTGTTCAACTTTTCCTTTTTGTTTTTCTAGCCATTCCAGCATATAATCACAAAAGAGAATGTTTTGGTATTTATCATAAATATTTGGATCTCTTAATTTTATTTTTTACTTTTGTTCATATTCAATTTTAAATTGTTCTAATTTTTCTTCAGCCTTTTTCTTATTGCCCTTTATAGTATAACCTGTTGGAATCCATTTCGGTTTTCTTTTTCCATAGTCATCATATAAATTTAAAACAGCATAATAAAGACCTTTCTTTTTCTGTAAGCTACCTGTTATCATTTTACTCCTTTCCGTTGTAACAGTTTATATTTAACTTATCATTGATATTTTAAAGTATTATACCATGATAAGAAAAAAATTCCTACTGTTCTGCCATCATATATTTGATAACATTAACTTTAGGAATTTTATATTCTCTGCCAACTTTTTTACTTTTAATTTTCTTTTCTCTTAACATACGATATGCAAGAGTATTACTAATACCACCTAACATTTTTCTCATTTGCACAAGATTAACAATGTCTGGGTAGTCTGTAAACATTAAAGTATAGGTTTCTTTCATGTCAGCCATATTTTTATACCTCCTTTGCTAAAATTCAAAATAAAAAAGACCTATTCTGCAATAGGACTAATTAAATACTATAACAATATTTTTTCTTGTATTTCTGTGTTGGTATTTTAATATTCATATTTATTGATTTTGGAACATCTGAACCAACATTTAATCTTCTATCTATAATTAAATTACCTTTACTATTTCTATGATAAGCACTTGAATTCCATTTTCTATATGCTAAATCACTCATTTCAGAAGAATAAGATAACTCTTTACTTGCTTCAATATGTTGCTGTTTAACAAATTCATATAATTGTTTATCAGATTCACTTTGTCTTTTGTTTCTAATCCAGTCTCTTTTTGCAATTTTACGATTTTCTCTACTTATTTGAGCTCTATATTCTTTTTCCTGAATGTATCTTGTATCGCTTTTGATTACCTTTGTTATATAAGATAGATTAACATTTAATTCTTTTGCAATATTAGTTGGTTTATCATGTTCATTATAATACTTATCTAGTATATAGTTCTTGTTATCTATATTAATCACAACCTTTCAAGTAATTTGGTAAAATTTTTGTCTACATATTTTTTATACAAGTATAGCACTTGACATTTTATATTAATTGCTGTAATATATTATTATATTTCAACTATTAATATTTGATACTATTATAATGTAATAATTGTAATATGCCAATATATTACTTTAAAATTTTATAAAAAATTTAAGGAGATACAAATTATGGAATTTAATTTTAAAAGCAATAGTCCATATTCATATATGAGATATGGCGGTTATCAAGGAAAATATAAGGAAAATGAATACTATCTTGTACCAAAACCAGAGGAATCTATCAACATTAGAGAAGTATATGATATGTTTAGTCAAATCGATTCAGCTCTCGTTGACTTATTAAATATGGGAAAAATATGTACTGATCTTGAAACAGATACAGCAAAATTCACTTGTGCTTATACATTTGTAGAAAAATATGGATTGTTAGGTTTTATGGTTGAAGCACCAATTAATCCAGATTTTATGCTAAATGATGAAGTAACATTAAAAGAAAATAATTTTATTAGTAAAAAGCATACAATGAAAATGAAAGATTATTTTGAATTATTCTTTCCATTTGCAACAAATGATGAGATGAGTTATACAATAACAAATGGTAAGGTCATTATAGAAACGAATTCGGATTTACAAAGAATGTTAAATAGTTCTTCACTTAATAATCAATTAATCTATTCTAGTTTTTATTGTGAAAAAATTGATTGGATTATAGATTATGCAAAAAAGATGTATAATATATTTAAAAAAGCAATAGATTTATCAAACAATAATATGTATGACTTTGATGAATATGCAGCAAAAGAAACTATAAATAATTATTATTTCTCTGGTATACCTTATAAAATTAATATGTATGGGAATACTCCAGAGATATGTTGGCAACCTAATTCATTAAAACAAGCATTAGATATGTCATTTGGTTTTATGCTTTGCAGTAATCAAAATCCTTTAAAAATATGTAAGCATTGTGGCAAAGTATTTTATGCTAAAAATCCTAAAGCTGAATATGATAGTAGCCAATGTAGAAATCAAGCAAATGTATATAAAAGTAGAAATAAAAATAAAGCTGATTAAAAATAATTGTTGAAATTGTAGAAAAAGCATTGTTTTTAAAATAAAATTCAAGTATAATAAATCCATCCTTTTCAAAGGAAATCTTTGAGAAAGGAGGTGAACATCTTGAGTTCTTTCGATTTAATTTGGCGATTAATTGTTTTATTATTACTTAGTAATAGTAAAAATGATGAAAACCAAAATTCTCAAGATTAGTACAAACTAATCAAAGGCAGTCTGGTCAACTGCCTTTATTTTTTGCAAAAAAAATGAGATATGCGGTCAACATATCTCTGTGAACATTCGAGTTCTTCAATTTATTCTCTTGCTTAAGCTAAATATAGTATACTATATTTTTTATTATATGTCAAATGTTTTTTTAAAATTCACTTTTTAACCTATTTTTTGAAATTTTTTCTCATATCTGCTAATAAATCATTAATATCTATTCCTAAAACATAAGCTAATCCAAACAATTCATAATCTTTGACAGTTCTTTTATTATTTTCAATATCATATAAACTTTGCTTATGAATACTAATACCCATTAATTCTAATTTTGCAGATAGTTTTTCATAAGATAAATCTTTTTCCATTCGATATTCTTTTAGCAATCTTCCAATTACATTCATATTTCCATCAAATCTTGCAATCAATGACATATTTATTCCCACTTTCATTATCTATATGTATTGATTTTAATATTTTTTATGTTATATTTATAAGTGTTAGCACTTTAATATAATTCTATACACTTATAAAAAAGGAGTAGCACACAATGGAACAAACGAATAAAGACTTTTCTGTACCATATTATATAGTTGAAGGAATTGTAGACTATGTTGAACTGACCGCAAAAGGTTATTCTAAATGCATGAAATGGGAAAATATAAAAGCACTATTAAGATTGGCTGTTGTCAATAATAGGCTAACAAATGAACAAGCGCAGTTTTTAGAGTGGAAATTTTACAAAGAATCTCCAACTTGCAAATTATGTTAAATTGTAGTATAATAGAAAGTGATATAGGTATGTCCTGTGTCGATTACCCAGTTTTCACTAATTAGTGAGAGGGATTTCCTCTATCTTTTTAGTTTTACATATAAAAACCAAAACACATCAAAAAATATGGAGGTATTCAAAATGAAACGAATGGAATTAAAAATCACTTTAACATTTGCAATTATGTTTGTTGTGGGTGTTGTCATCAGCGGGATTTATAGTGTTGTATCTAACCAATCAGGTTTTTTCACAGTTGAAGTAATGGCAGATGGTTTGTTTACTGCACTTGTTTATCTGGGTTATGTCTGGATTAACACAAGACGGCATCAGTTGTTAGTTTGTCTTGGAGTTGCCTGCATATGATTTATGTTTTTATTTGTATTATTTTCTTCTGAGGGAGTTTCAGGTGCATTTAGTGGTTGGAATTGGAAAGTTACAGTTATGTGTGTCTATTATATTGTTTCATACCAGATAGCCAGTTACCAGGGTAAGAAACTTCTTGAAGAAGACAAAGAAAATATAAACATTACTATTAACTTGCACGGCAATGATTGTGTTATAACCCCTGAAGATGTAGAGGTTACACGTAACTAATTCCTGTTTCAAAAAAGTAAATTTATTCTTTTCCTCTTTCCATGTAAAGAAAGAGGTTTCTTTTTTATATTTCTAAATCCCATTCTCTTTCTCTGTCTTCTTTTTTTAGCTGCTTTTCTGGGTCAATAAAAGTATTAGTTTGTTTTTCAAAATCTTTAATTAGTTGTTTTGATTCTCCAATATCAAATCTATGACAAATCCAATCAATAAATTTTTCAACAGTTTCATAGAATTTATTAACTATTTTGTGTAAATGGCTATTTTCCTTTTCTAATGTTTTAATTTGATGTTTGTATTTATATTCTATGTTAAATTCTTTTTCTTTAAATTCATTTTCTAATTCATATTTTCTATTATTAAATTCAAAATCAAGATTATTGCTTTTCATTTTATAATCGTGTTCTAATTCTTGTACTCTATTATTCAAAGCTTTATTATCAGCAATAATTGAATCTCTTTCTCTTTGGTATTTTTCAGCTTCATTAGTCACTTTGGATTGCTTTGATAATTCTTTATGCAATGATAAATTTTCTGCATGTAATTCTTTAATTAAATCATCTTTAGGTTTTATAATTTTTTCTAAAATTATTTCATCTCTTTTTTTAGATAATCTGTTTACTTTGATATCAGTAATATCAGGAGTATCTGGTAACTCTAATTTTATATTATTCAATACTTTTTTAGTATTTTCATAATTTGTAATTTGCTTATATTCTGCAATAGTATAATGCTTTCTATTTGTATCTTCAACGAACATTCCTCTTTCTAAATCAAAGCCTTTTGATTTTACATGATTAAAGTAAGTATCTTGTAGCTTTCTGTAACTATCTCTTCCTTTCCAAAAATCTCTTGCACATATTTTATCAATTTCTTTTACTTCTTTATCTTTTGTATGAACTACAGGAACAAACATTAAGTGCATATGTGGTGCTCCTTCATCAAGATGCACTACTGCTGATATTATATTCTTTTCTCCTAGATTTTTATAATCACAAATAAATTTATAGCATTCATCAAAATATCTTTTTGTTTCTTTCTCTCCAATTCTATCAAAGAATGCCTGGTCAGAAGTAAATACCATTTGGCACATTATTATACTATTGCTACGAAGATGACATTGTAAATTATTTTCTTTCAAATACTTATCAAATTCTTTTGTATATGTCTGTTCATTTTTCTTAATATAATAATTCAAATGCGTTCTTGTTGGATCAATATCTTTATTAGTATGATTTTTTGCTTTTCTATCATTGTGAGTTCCTTTTCCATTTACTTCTGCTCTTGTTAATTTTTCATTTCTTACGATAGCATAACTCATATCTCCTTGCACCTCCTTTTTCGCATAAGATATTGTTTCAATGTCTAACACACTAGACAAACAAAGTTTGTCTGTGTGGCAGGGAAAATTAAATTTTTCCCCACACCCCTTTGCCTAAAAAATGCTAATTACATTTTTTAGGTTTTTTCATAAAAATGCTTGTCGCAATTTTTATGAAATCCTAGCAAGAAAAATAAATTTTCCTTACTAGGTTCACTTTAGCGACTACCAAGTAGAAACCAGAGGGAGAGAGCTAAAGTGAATTAGGTGTAATAATCCCATTTGTAAAAAATAGAATTATTACACCTATATAAGCTGAAACCGTCGGTCGTTCGCCTCGTTTCATAGGTAGTCTAGTAAGCAGTAATATTACTACTATAATTGCTGATACTTCTATAAAAGAAATATCTTTGTTCATACTTGCCCAAACTTTTTACAATTACAAATCCATTTCAAGTTTTGCCACCGAATACTCTTTAATTTATTGTGAGTTTTTGTTCTAAAATCTCACTTACGCATTTTGTATAATTAGACTGCTTATACAAATACGAATGGACTTTATAGCATCGGCTCATCACACCAAACACTTTTTAAGAGGTGTTGCATTTCTCTTTGCACGACAAAAAAGCCCCTTTGTAGTTTTTATTTCTACAAAGGGACTTTGTCGATAATTTTCTTATTTAGTTTGCTCTCACAATCGCTTTGTAGCGATTTTAAATTAGAGAGAGTATAGTTAATAACTTATTTTCTATCAAATTTTTCTATATAAAATTGTTCTATATGTTTTCCTAAAAAATCAACATATTCTTTTAATAATTTCAAACTATCTTCTATTACATTTTTTATTTCAGTACTTGATTTTGATTGTCTAGCTCCATAAGATATTAATCCACTTTTATGATACTCTGGAAGTGATACGGTATTTAATGGTGAAAAGCTATGTGTTAACTGATTCCTTAAATTTTCCATCTCTTTATAAACTGGATTTGTTTGTATATATATCAAATATTTATACAATTTTTCATCATTTATTTTTAGATATTTTATCACACGAGATATTATATCTTTCTCATAATGATTTATTCCTAGATTATATAAGTTGCTTATAATATGTATAGTTCTTTCAAAATTACTTTTTATTTCAAACAAACAAATTCTACTAAAATAATTAAAATAATACTTATTGATATAGTCTATTTCTTGATATTTCTTTTCATTGAGGTAAATTTCTCTATATTCTGGAATATCTTTATTATAATAATTGCAAGCTAATATATATGGAATCTCTATATTTAACATAGTGAAATTAAATTCATTTATCCAAGGTAAAACATTCTCATAATAATCTAATTCATCACCATAACAAGGATCATTTTGTATCTCATATTTTACTTGTATTCTTATTTTCTCAATATCTTTTGTAATTTTATGTGCTTCTTCTACCTCAGGAAATTGAAAATAGTTATATATACTTTTCATAAATTTTACTCCTTGTTAAAAATATTTTTTCAGTTTGTCAGTTATATCTATATAATATAGGTTATACTTACTAGTATCTTTCTCTTGGCAAAAGTTATTAATGCTTTTTAATAATTCGTCGTCAAAGAAGAGTTTTACTTTATAGCTTTCTACTATTAATAACTGAATGGCTTGTTCTTTATTCTTATTATTCACTATCATGCCCATTAAATCTATAATATTTAATGCTACTTCTTTTTGAACTTTATATGTTTCTAATTTCTTATTATTTCTTTGTTCTAATCCTTTTGAAAAATAGCCTCCTATAAAAACTGTTATAATTAAAGTTATTAAAGATTGAATTAGAGTATCATTTGAAATTTCAGTAGTTGCAAGCTTAACAATCAAATCATATAAAAGATAAGCAAAAAATGCAAATAGTCCCATACCAAATATTATAGCAATTACAGAGTATATCCAATATCCCTTTTGTGTTTCTTTCATATAATCAGTCCTTTCCTAGAATTTATTAATATATAACATATTTTAATAAAAAAGTCTAATATTATAAAAATATCAATAATAAGTTAGACTGTTATTCTATCAAAAGTTCTAACATAGTTCTAACACTTAATTCAAAATTTTAGAAAAGGAATTTTTGGTTTGTTATTGCATATTTAACAATACTTGTGCTATAATCTCCTACAGAGAAGCTAAATAGGCCAATTATCAAAAGAGATTAATTGATGTTATCTAATGGTAAAAAACAGATGGCGTAAAATTCTTAAAACCCTGCGGTGGAATAAACCGTGCCGGTTCGATTCCTGCCATCTGCGCCAGAAAATTCTAAAAATTTTAATTTTTAGAATTTTTTTATACTAGAATATGAAAAAAGACACTATATCAAAAGGTATAGTGTCTTTTTTCTTTATATTGTTAAAACAATAATAAATTTATATTTTATTTTTAGAAACCAAAAAAGACAAATATGAATCAAAACACTTTTTATCTTCATCAGACAAAGAAGAATACTTATTATATAACTCAGAAAACTTCAAATCATTAGAATTAGAAACTAAATATTTAACAGGAGTAGAAACATCAGTTATACCTAATAAATAATCAACAGAACAATTAAAATAATTAGCAAGTTTAATCAACATATTAGGTTGGGGAAAAGAAGTACCCAACTCATATCTAGAAATCAATTCTTGAGATACCTCTAAATCGGTGCTCAATTTAATTTGAGTAATATTTTTCTTTTCACGTAATTTTCTAAGATTTTCTAATTTATCTATAACTCTATTATCATTCATAATTAACCTCCAATATAGTATTTACAAATATTATATTAATAATACTCATAGCCACTAGCAAAAATTATCATAATTATTATGAGGAATACTTGTAAAAAATATGAGGTGGTGATATACTAAAAATGAAATATCATTTTATGATTTTATTTTGATGGAGGTGGTATAAAAGATAAATATTAAAGAACAAAAATATTGAAAATAAATAAAGGAGAGGAAAAATGAAAAAGAAGATTTTAAAATTAGGTGTAGCAATAATTGCTATAATATTTGCAACTATAATCTTTAATTTAAATAAAGTTAATGCTGCAATACAAACAGGAACAACAAAAAAGTCAAATGTAGAATTGGGGAATAAAATTGAAGATAATTTATTAGATTTAAATGTTGATCAAGGATATTGGGAAGAAAATGGAATAATAACATACACAGACCTAAACATATATTTAGAATTGGATGGATTTAAAGCATATAATTTATGTAAAGACACATCAAAATTAAGCCAAATAACACAAAATGATGGTAATGTATATCAAACAGTATATATAGAAATAGATAATGACATAAATGAAGTAACAGTAAAAGAAAATAATAAAAAATTAAAAATAGTAGAAAGAAATGGAAAAAAATATATAGAATATAATGTGAAAGTATTTAAAAAGGAAAAAAGTGGTTATTCATTATATAATGAAAATGACGAAATTGTAACTTTACAATACAAAAAAGATTCAGAAAATATTTTTGAACAAAAAACAGATTTTGTAACAATTGTAACTAAAAATTATTATGATGCATATCTTGAAGCAGTAGATTCAAATGAAAAATACATTGGAAGTGAAATAAACACAAACTATGGAAAAACAAATGTAGGAGAAACTTGTTGGTCACAAATTGATTTAACAAGGGCAGCAGATTATACAGATGCATATTATAAACTATTTTTAAGTGTAAATACAGGAGACTCTATGAATGTTGATAAATTAGGAGAGTTCAAATACAGTGGCATAGAGTACAGCAATATTTATAAGAAAAACATGTATATTTATAAAGCTAAAATAACAGATACAAGTATATTGAACTCTTCAAATAAAGTTTCTTTAGTAATAAATGTAGTAGATAAAACAACAAATCAAGGTTGCTATAATTATATAGATATGTATATTACTGGAGATAAGAGACAAACATATTCTGTAAAAAAAGACAATGTAGGAATTTCTGTAAATGCTTCAACAGGAACAAATTCAAGCTTAAAAGTAGATGATATTTCAAAAGATAACGAAACATATTTAGAAATGACAAGTGGGATATTAAATTTTAAAGATTACATCCAAATAGCATGTTATAATTTATCAATAGAAAATGGAAAATACGAAGGAAACCTTACATTAACATTTGATGTAGGAAAAGAAAATGAAGGAAAAACAGTATATATTTGGCATAGAAAAGCTGATAAAACAATAGAAGATTTCAAAAGAAAAGTGGAAAATGGTAAAGTAACAATAACAGTAACAGAATTATCACCATTTTTATTAGCATATTCAAAAAATGATACAATAGAAGAAAATAACAAAGAAGATAATATTCAAAAAGAAAATAACCAAGAAAATAATAAAGTAAATGAAGAAAAAAACACACAGTCAGGTGAAAAAGATAATACACCAAAGACAGGAACAAAATGTATAAATAAATATTTTATAATAATACCATTAATAATAGTACTAGCAATAATAATAAAAAAGAAAAGAGCTTAACATGAAAAAACAATACAAGCATTTAAAAAAATCCAACATTACAAAATCTAAATTAATATTAATAGCAATAATAGTTATAATATGTATAACTATTATTATTTATAAATATTATAAACATAATACAAATAGTGCATTAGATAATATCAAAATAGATAAAACACAAATAACAGAGGCAAAGACAGAAAAAATGTTAAAATTAGAAAAACTAAAAGAAGAAAATACAGACATAATAGGATGGTTAGAAATACCAAATACAAAAATAAACTTTCCAGTATTACAAGGAACAGACAATGAATATTATATGAAACATACATATAAAAAGAAATATTCCACAGATGGTTCTATATTTTTAGATAAAGATTATAATTGGAATTTACCAAGTAGTAATTTATTAATATATGGACATAATAATAAAAATGGAAATATGTTTCAAGGGTTACTAGAATACAAAAAAGAAAGTTACTATAAAGAACATCCTAATATAAATTTTACGACATTAAATGATGATAGTAACTATGAAATAATATCTGTATTTTTATCAAGAGTATATTATAAATCAGAAAATGATGTTTTTAGGTATTATTATTTTATAAATGCAGAAAATGAAGAAGAATACAATAACTACATAAATGAATGTAAAAAAGCAAGTTTATATGATACAAAAAAGTCTGCTCAATATGGTGAACAACTATTGACATTAAGTACATGTGAATATTCACAAGAAGATGGTAGATTTGTTATAGTTGCCAGAAAAACAAAAAAACTTGACTAATTTTACATAAAGTAGTATTATATAATTGTACTATAAATATACTGCAAGGAGGAAAAATATGCAGAGAAATAAGCGGACAGGGTTTATAAACTTAGGCGAAAAAAATAGCCAAGTAAAACCGGAGAAACGATATGATGGTTTTGAAGGCATAATTATCAATATTGATAATTATGATGAGAAAAATCAGCAAGTTGCATTAAAAGTTTTGGAGGGAAAATATAATCTGAATAAGGTATATAAAGTGAAAACAATAAACACTTTAATGATTCCTTTAGAAAATTTTTATGTGGAAGAGGTAAAGAAAATGTTATCGAAAGAGGTGGCTACAGCCAAAAATTTCGGCTTTCAAATACCAGAAATAGCTATGTTTAGAGAGGACATGGCCAAACTTCGGTCTAAAAACTTATAAACTCAAAACAGGAATAGCCATGAGAAAATTTCTAAGGCTATTCCTTTTCCATATTCTATCAAACAAAAAAGCAATTTTTTTAATATAGTTGACAAAAAAGCAAAAATAAATAATAATATAAAATATATAAAAAACAAACGGATGGTAAAAAATGAAAAGAAAAAGTAAGTTAATAAGAAATGCAATGATATTCATATTGTTAATAATATTAACATTTTATATAATACTAAAAGACCAAAATACAGGAGAAATGTTCCAAGTTTTAGGAACAGTAAAATTACAATATATATTAATAGCAGTAGTATGTATGTGCATATATTTAACATGTGAAGCAATAAATATAGGCAGAACACTAAAAGCATTAGATGAAAAAACATCATTTCTTAAAAATATAAAATATGCATTAATAGGTTTCTTTTTTAGTGGAATAACACCTGCAGCTAGTGGAGGTCAACCAATGCAAATATACTACATGTATAAAGACAAAATTTCAGTAGCAAATTCAACATTAGCACTCTTAATAAATTTAAGTAGTATGCAGGTAGTAACAATATCACTTGCATTAATAGGCGTAGCCATAAATCACAATATATTAAATACAGCATTAGTATGGTTTTTTGTAATAGGAATATTACTAAATTCAAGTGCACTATCATTATTATTAATAGCTATTTTTTCAAAAAAATTATTGCAAAAATTAATAGACTTTGTAGTAAAAATAATGAAAAAGCTAAAAATAAAAAATGTAGAACAAAAACAAGAAAAAATTCAAGCAGAATTAAGTAAATACCATAATAGTAGCGATTATATAAAAAATAATAAATTTGTAATATTAAAAATAATAATTACAACATACATTGAATTTTTAGCATTATATAGTGTATCATATTGGGTATATTGTTCATTTGGACTAAAAGGAGAAAATATATTAAAAATAATTAGTATACAATCAGTTTTGTATGGAACTGTATCAGGAATACCATCACCAGGAGCAGTTGGAGTAACAGAAGGTGGATTTATAGAAATATTTAAAACAGTATTTCCACAAAATATTATAAACGGAGCAATGATACTAAATAGAGGGATAAATTTTTATTTATTAATTATTGTGAGTGCAATTATAACAATGATTAATGCTATAAAATGCCAAAAAATGGAAGAAAAAAATACTGAAAATAACAATGAAAAAAGTTGAAAAAAGTAAAAAAATAATATATAATATGAAAGATTTTTAAAAATAGGGGAAAAAATATGAATATACTTTTATGTGGAAATGAAAAAGTTTTTGATGGAGCATTAACAGAACTTATTTCAATAACGAATAAAACAAAATCAAATGTAACATGTTATATATTTACAATGGATTTATCTAGAGTAAAATCAGAATATAAAGCAATAAGTGATAAACAGGTAGAATATTTAGATGAAGTTATAAAAAACAAAAATCCAGAAAATAAAGTAATAAAAGTTGATGTAACAGAAATATATGAAAAGGAATTTGGACACTGCAAAAACGAAAACGCATATTGTACACCATATACATTATTAAGGTTATTAGCAGACTTAGTACCAAATATGCCAGAAAAGCTTCTATATTTAGATATAGATATGATGGCAAATGGAGATATATCAAAATTATATAAAATAGATATCTCAGAATATGAATATGCAGCAGTCAAAGAAAAATATGGTTCAGTAATTTTATACCCAGACTATATAAATGCAGGAATGCTTTTATTAAACATGAAAAAAATAAAAGAAACAGGACTACTAGAAAAAGCAAGAGAATTAATAAAAAATAAAAAGCTATTATTTGCCGACCAAAGTGCAATATATTATTCAACAACAAAAAAATTATTACTACCAAGAATATATAACGAGCAATCAAAATTTAACAAAAAAGATACAGTTATTTGTCATTTTTGCAAAAGACTATTGTGGAAACCATATCCACACACAGAAAATTATAAACAATGGCAAATAGAAGAGGTTCATAAGGTACTAAAATGTTATACATTTGATGAAGATTTAAAAGAATATATAGAATTGAAAAATGAATATGAACAAAAAGAAGGAGAGAAAGTAAATGAATAAAGAAATACCAGTATTTTTTGCAGTAGATAATAGATATATACCATTTTTAGGAGTAGCATTAAAATCATTAATAGACAATACATCAAAAGAAAATAAATATGCAATAAAGATTTTATACACAAGTGTAACAGAAGAAAATAAAAAAAGAATAAAAAAATATGAACAAGAGAATGTAACCATAGAATTTGTTGACTTAAATAAACAATTAAATGAAATAAAAGAAAAATTATATACACGTAATTATTTTTCAAATACAACATATTATAGACTATTCATACCAGAACTATATCCTCAATATGACAAAGCTGTATATATAGATAGTGATACAATATGTTTAGCAGATATTGCAGAATTATATAATGTAGATATGGAAGATAATTTAATAGCAGCAGTACCAGATGGAGCAGTACAAAGCATAGAAATATTCCAAGATTATGTAGAAAGAGTAGTTGGAGTTGCAGATTATAATAATTACTTTAATGCAGGCGTTATTGTAATGAATTTAAAAGAACTAAGAAAATATAAATTTAAAGAAAAATTTATATACTTATTAGAAAAAGTTAGATATGAAGTTGCACAAGACCAAGATTATTTAAATAGACTATGCAAAGGAAGAGTAAAAATATTAGGTTTTGAATGGAATAGGATGCCAATTATGGGAAATAAAGATGGCGAAATAAAGATTATTCACTATAACTTAGGTTCAAAACCTTGGTATTTTGATGATATATTATATCAAGAATATTTCTGGAAATATGCAGAAAAAACAGAATTTTATAATGAAATAAAAGCAATTGGGGCAAAATATACAGATGAAGACAAAGAAAAAGATGATGCTAACAGTGCAAAACTAATCGAATTAGCACAAAAGGAAACTGATTGTGTAGGAGATGACAGAACAAATAAAAATAGTCCGACGAAAAAGAGGAGGATATTGGTAAATATGTGGAAAAATAGGCAAGGAGAAAATCCAGAACCAGTAGAAAAATCTCAATATAGACAAGAAGTACTTAAAAAAATAGAAGAACTTGAAAAAGAAGGAAAATTTGATATAGATGCAGAAAATGATCCACCAACAATAGTACTAACTCCAGAAAATGTTGACTATCTAAGAAAAAAAATGTCAAGCAAATTAAAAAGAATATTTGCCAATAAGGTCGGAGAAAGATTTTTAAATAATTTACTTAAAGACAATAAATTAATAATAAAAGAAATAAAAGGAATAGAAAATCTAAACAAAGTATCAACAGGAGCAATAGTAACATGTAACCACTTTAATCCATTTGATTGCTTTACAATAGAAAAAGTATTCAGAATGTCAGGAAAAATAGAAGAAAAAAGATTATATAAAATAATTAGAGAAGGAAATTACACAAACTTCCCTGGATTATATGGATTCTTTTTCAGAAACTGTGACACATTGCCATTAAGCTCAAACAAAAGAACAATGGTAGAATTTATGAAAGCTGTAGACACATTACTACAAAAAGGAGATTTTATATTAATCTATCCAGAACAAAGCATGTGGTGGAATTATAGAAAACCAAAGCCACTAAAACATGGAGCATTTAAAATGGCTGTTAGAAACAATGTGCCAGTTATACCAATTTTTATAACAATGCAAGATAGTGATAAAATAGATGGGGAAGGATATCCAATCCAAGAATATACTGTAAATATATCAGAACCAATATATCCTGATGAAAATTTATCATCAAGAGAAAATATGGAAATGATGCTTAATAAAAACTTTGAAGTATGGAAACAAATATATGAAGACTTCTATGGAATTCCATTAGAATATACAACAGAAACAGATAAAGAAAATATAAATGTTTAAAAATAAAGGTTGGAGAATTTTGATTTTCCAACCAATTTTAAATTAAAAAAGGAACGAAATAAAAATGAAAAAGCAAAAAATAATTTATTATAATGATGAATTAAACGATGAATTCTCAGGAACAGAAATTAAACCTAGAAAAATAGATGAAAATTATAAATACATTCATAAAAACATAATATGGAATATAACAGCATTTTTTTTACAAAATATATTAAGTCTACCAATAAAATATTTATACGCAAATATAAAACTAAAAATAAAATATATTGGAAAAGAAAAATATAAACCATATAAAAAAAAGGGATATTTTATATATGGAAATCATACGCAAGTATTTGCAGATACATTTATAACAAGCAATGGGAATTATCCCAAAAGAAATTATTTTATAGTAAATCCTGAAAATGTATCTATGAAATTCTTAGGAAATACAGTTGAAATGCTTGGAGCAATACCAATACCAGGCAACAAAGGAGCAATGAAAAATTTTCTAGATGTAATAAAATTGAGAATAAAAAAAGGAAATAGTATAACTATTTTCCCAGAAGCACATATTTGGCCATATTATACAAAAATAAGACCATTTAAAACTGTATCATTTAAGTATCCAGTTCAATTAGAAGTTCCAGCATTTTGCGTTACAAATACATATCAATGTTATGATAAAAATAAAGATAAAGTTAGGTTAGTATCATATATTGATGGACCATTTTTTCCAGATAAAGAATGCAGTACAATGAAAGAAAAACAACAAAATTTGAGAGATAAGGTCTATAACCAAATGGTTGAAAGAAGTAAATTGAGTAATATAGAAGTTATTAAATATGTAAAAAAATAGGATTTTAAAATATCAAAAAATAGTAATAGTATAAAAATATAAAACAACAAACCGTCGTGGGGACCGTCAAAAAGAGCCGAAAAATTTATTTTTCGTTGCTCTTTTTAGATGGGAGAGGCTTGAATTTTTTATATTTTTATACTATTACTATTTTTATAATGTTTACAAAATTCTTTCACACTACACAAATCACATTTTGGTTTTCTAGCAATACAAGTATTTCTACCATGCCAAACAAATAAATGATTAATATCTTTTAAATATTCTTTAGGAAAAATTTTAATCAAATCTTGTTCAATTTTAACAGGATCAGACTCATTAGAAAGACCAATTAAATTTGAAATTCTTTTTGCATGTGTATCGACAGCGATTCCCTGAGGATTATTAAAAGCCTCTAACATAACAACATTTGCAGATTTTCTACCAACGCCAGCCAAACTTTGTAAATCATCCATGTTGTCAGGAACAACACCATTAAACTTTTCTAAAACTTGTTTTGCACAAAGTTTTATATTTTTTGCTTTATTTTTATAAAAACCACAAGGGTGAATAATTTCTTCTAAATCTTTTAAATCAATATTTGCAAAATCCTGAATAGTTTTACATCTTTCGAAAAGAGCAGGAGTAGTTTTATTAACTCTTTCATCAGTACATTGTGCAGAAAGCATTACAGCAACAACCATCTGAAATGGCGTTTTAAAATCTAAACTACAAGTTGCATCAGGATATGTTTCTTTTAATATTTCTACAAATTTTATAGCATCACTTTTCTTCATTTTTGTATCCTTTCAATTATAATATAAATATATTATAAAAGGAAAGTTAGAAAAAATCAACATATAATTTAATGGTAATAAAATTCTAATATAAGAGCATTTAAAATTTAATATACATAACAAAGGAACAATAAAAATAAAAAATTAATATAATATATAAAAAAGGAGGTAATAATATGCTTTGTGCACTAAAAAAGACAATAGGAGTTGTTTTAATAGGAATAGGTTTAGGGATTTTATTAGTATTATTGCTTCCGCTTACAGGTTGGCTATTTATAATAGGAGTTGCACTTGCATGTGTAGGATTAATATGGCTTGCTTGTTAAATAAAGGAGGTAGTACATATGACTATAGTTGTAAAAAAAGTTCCAAAGTTTTTGCGAGGATTTGTAAAATTAATTTTTGGAATAAAAGATTAAAAAAGACCGCTTATAGCGGTCTTTTACATATCAAAAAAACAAAAAAAGCATTTACTATGCTCTTTTTATTTTTCCATCTTTTAAACATTTTGCACAAACGTGAACTCTTTTAGTTTCACCGTTTTCCATTATAGCTTTAACACTTCTTAAATTTGGTTTCCAAGTTCTTGGACTTCTTTTACTTATATGTGAACGAGTTATGCTAAGCTTATTTCCATTACTTTGTGATTTACCACAAACTGCACATTTAGCCATTATCTTTGCACCTCCTAATTTTTAAAATAAATTGACTGTTAATAAGTCTATCATAAAAATAAAAAAAAAACAAGTATTTTTTGAAAATTATCAAAAAAACCTTGCAAAATAGGAAAAATATGGTATAATAAATAAGCTATTAAAAATGAAAGGATTGAATAAACAATGAAATGTAAAGTAGAAAAAACAAAAAACGCAAATGAAGTAAAATTAGAATTAACAATAGAAGCTCAAAAATTTGATGAAGCAATAAAAAAAGTATACTTCCAAAGTGCAAAATATTTTAATATACCAGGATTCAGAAAAGGAAAAGCACCAATGAACATAGTAGAAAAATACTATGGAAAAGAAATCTTCTATGAAGATGCATTCAATGAAGTAGTACCAGCTGAATTAGAAGAAGCTTTAAAAGAAAATAATATAGAAGTAGTAAGCAAAGCTGATATAGACGTAAAACAAATAGAAAAAGGAAAAGATTTAATATTCACAGCAATTTTCCAAACAAAACCAGAAGCAGAACTTGGAAAATATAAAGGTATAGAAATACCAAAAATAGAGTATACTGTATCAGATGAAGACATCAATCATGAATTAGGACATATGCAAGAACACAATTCAAGATTAATATCAATCGAAGACAGACCAGTAGAAAAAGGAGATATAACAGTAATAGACTTCGAAGGATTTGTAGATGGAAAAGCATTTGAAGGTGGAAAAGCAGAAGGTCATGAATTAGAAATAGGAAGCAACACATTTATCCCTGGATTTGAAGACCAAATAATTGGAATGAAAATCGATGAAGAAAGAGATATAAAAGTTAAATTCCCAGATGAATACTTCTCAAAAGACTTAGCTGGAAAAGATGCAACATTTAAAGTAAAATTACATGAAATCAAAAAGAAAGAATTACCAGAATTAGACGACGAATTTGCAAAAGACGTTAGTGAATTCGATACATTAGAAGAATTAAAGAAAAGCATCAAAGACAGAATAGAAAAAGACAATGAACAAAAACAAAAATACGAAACAGAAGATGCTGTTATAAAAGCTGTATGTGAAAACGTAAAAGTAGACATTCCATCAGGAATGATAGAAACAGAAACAGAAGATATGTTAAGAAACATAGAAACAAGACTTTCATATCAAGGATTAAAACTTGAACAATATCTTCAAATGATGGGAAAAACAGCTGAAGAAGTTAAAAAAGAATATGAACCTCAAGCAATAGAAGCTATAAAATCAAGATTAATGTTAGAAGCAGTAATAAAAGCTGAAAAAATCGAAGCAACAGAAGACGAAATATTAGAAAAAATGAAAGAAATGGCTAAAAACTACGGAAAATCAGACGATAAAGAATTTATGGAAAACGAAAATGTAAGAAAATACATAAAGAGCGGATTAGAATCTGAAAAAGCCTTAGAATTTTTAGTAAAAAATGCAAAAATAAAAAAATAAATAATGAAAGGTTGGGGTGAAAAATGAAAGCATTTTCATGCCAACTTTTTGATTTAAATCTGTCAATGGAGAGCCGCCCTTGTCAAAAGGGACGCCCCTTTTTGACAGAATAAAAATATTAATAGAAAATAAAAATTTCTGTCAAAAAAGGGCGTCCCTTTTGACAAGGGCGCTCCATTGACAGATTTAAAAGGAGGAAAAATATGTTAGAAAAAGATAGTTTAGTACCTTACGTAGTTGAACAAACAAGTAAAGGTGAAAGATCATATGATATATTCTCAAGACTATTAAAAGACAGAATTATATTTTTAGGAGAAGATGTTAATCCAACATCAGCAAGCTTAGTAATAGCACAATTATTATTTTTAGAGTCAGAAGACCCAGACAAAGAAATATTTTTATATATAAACTCACCAGGAGGATCAATAACAGACGGAATGGGAATTGTAGACACAATGAACTATATTAAATGCCCAGTAACAACAATATGTGTAGGTTTAGCTGCAAGCTTTGGAGCAGTTCTTTTAGCAAACGGAGAAAAAGGAAAAAGATTTGCAACACCAAATTCAGAAATATTAATACATCAACCATTAATAGGAGGTCAAGGTGGAGGAATTTCAGGTCAAGCAACTGAAATTAAAATCCATGCAGATCATATGATAAGAACAAGAGAAAAATTAAATAAATTATTAAGTGAAAAAACAGGGCAACCAATAGAACAAATTGAAAAAGACACAGAAAGAGACCATTACATGTCAGCTCAAGAGGCATTAGAATATGGACTAATAGATGGTATCATGGATAAAAGAATGTAAATTGTAAAATTTAGTAGCACTAAATTTAGACGAAGATTAAAATGGAGGAAAAATAAAATATGGCTAAAAATGATATACCAAAAAATGTAAGATGTTCATTTTGTGGAAAATCACAAGAAAATGTAAGAAAAATAGTTGCTGGTCCAGGGGTATATATATGTGATGAATGTGTTGACCTTTGCACAAGTATTATTCAAGCAGAAGAATACGAAGACGAAGAAGTAGGATACACATTAAATGAATTAGATAAAATACCTAGTCCAAAAGAAATAAAGAAAATCTTAGATGATTATGTAATAGGACAAGAAGAGGCTAAAAAAACATTATCAGTAGCAGTTTACAATCATTATAAAAGAATAGCTCACGAAGAAAGTGAGAAAAAAGATGACGTAGAAATACAAAAAAGCAATATTTTACTATTAGGACCAACAGGATGTGGAAAAACATTACTTGCAAGAACACTTGCAAAAATATTAAATGTACCATTTGCAATAGCTGATGCAACAACACTTACAGAAGCAGGATATGTAGGAGAAGATGTTGAAAATATCTTATTAAAACTTATCCAAGCAGCAGATGGAGATATTCAAAAGGCAGAAAAAGGTATAGTATATATAGATGAAATTGATAAAATAACAAGAAAATCTGAAAATTTATCAATTACAAGAGATGTTAGCGGTGAAGGTGTACAACAAGCA
>OLGH01001164.1_pt1 | contig 26422 bp, 22 predicted proteins | sample 1604851 | NCBI WGS metagenome assembly OLGH01 (sample SAMEA3888894, study PRJEB22519) | human gut metagenome | biome: human gut; feature: human-associated habitat; material: faeces | place: Denmark | collected 2010 | reverse complement strand
CTTCCACCAGGTTGGTGATGGCTTCGCGGTGGGCCAGCGAGTAGTTGATGCCGTCGTGGCCCTGGGCCTCGCCGTCGCAGATATCGGTGCAGAAGTAACGGGCACCATGACCGCCAGCCTCGGCAACGCCGGCACGGACCTCCTCGACCAACTCAAACAGGCCGGCAGAACCCGGATGCGAGTCGCCGAACGTCGACTCGATAATGACCTGCGGCTTGTCCAGATCCTCGATGGACCAGCCAGAGCCCAGACGCAGCGGGTCCATCTCGGGGCTGATGGTGCGGAACTTGCCGGAACGCGGCTGCAGCTTGGCAACCAGGTCGGCTGCCTCCTGCTGAATCTGTGCCTTGGTCTTCTCGTCCATGATGCTCTCCTCTTTTGATTTGAACGGTTGTACCAATCGTTGGTTAATGAATCAGGTGTAAATGGGTACCGAGCGATGCGCTCGGCAAAAGATGCTTAGCCACGCGAACTAGGCGAAGAACGAAATCACCAGGGCGCAGGCAAGACCCGAAAGGCCGATGAGCGTCTCCATAACAGTCCAGGACTTGAGGGTGGTCTTCTCGTCAATCTCCAGGAACGAGGAGCACATCCAAAAACCGGCATCGTTGACGTGCGAGAGGGCCGTGGCACCGCCGCAGATAGCACGCATGGCGGCCGAGCACGCAACCAACGACCAGGTCGTCTGTATCAAAGAGCTCTGCGACGAATCCGAGCGCCTGGCCGAGGCCGGTGAGGATTACTCCGCCGCCGCCGACACCGCGTTCCACAATGCCATTGCCGAGAGCTCCGGAAACCTCGTCGTTCCCCGCCTGATGGGCGTGTTCAAGGCATCCGTCCCCCTCTTTATCGACGTGACCGGCAAAAAGCTCGTCGAGGAAACTATCCGCATGCACCGCGATGTGGCCGACGCCATCGCCGCGCGCAATCCCACCGCCGCGCACGACGCGATGTATCTGCACCTGGTGTATAACCGCAACATGATTGCGGAGGGAGCAGAAGCAAAAGGCATTTAGGGCCCGACAATAATCTTTCTTTGGCAAAACGCAGGCGGCGGCTGCCCAACACACAGGGCAGCCGCCGCTTTTTGCAATCGATTGGTGCAAAGGGGTTGACTAGAGCTCGCAGGCAACCTTGTAGCCGTCGCCGATGGCATCGCGGATGTTGCCGCACTTGTTGGCGTCGCCCAGCACGTGGGTGGTAACGCCGGCAGCGGCAAGGTCGTCGGCCAACTTGGTATTGGGACGATAGCCCATGGCAAGCACCAGCGTATCGGCACCGGTGATGGTGTGGACCTCGCCGTCCTTTTCGTAGCTGATAGTGTCCTCGGTAATCTCGGTCACCTTGGCCTCTGTCAGCACATGAACGCCCTTGGAGAGCATGCGCGTGATAAGCACCGCGCGACCGGCACCACCCTCGTTGGCGGCGAGCGTCTTGGTCATCTCGATGACGGTGACATCGCGATTGGCCGGCGAGAGGTCATTGACCAACGGGGCCAGGTAATCGGCCGTCTCGCAGCCGACGGTGCCGCCGCCGACGATGACGATCTTCTTGCCCGGGAAAGCCTTGCCGCCCAGCAGGTCGTCGGCCGTCATAACCTGCTTAAAGCCCTGCATGAAGGCCGGAGCGATGGGCTCGGCGCCATAAGCCAGGACAACCTCGTAGCCCGCGTAGTCACGCTGAATGTCCTCGGCAGTAAGCTCGGTGCCAAATGCGCACTTCACGCCCGCCTCAGCAAGACGGCGATACTGATATTTGATCACGCGGGTGAGTTCCTGCTTTGCCGGCGGCACGGCCGCGATACGCATCTCGCCACCCGGCTCATCCTGCTTGTCAACGAGCACCACGTTGTGTCCGCGCTTGGCGGCAATGTAGGCAGCCTCCATACCCGCAGGACCAGCGCCCACAACGAGCACGTTCTTAGCCTCGGCGGCAGGCTCGTAGCCAGCCTCGTCGCGCTCCACGTCCGGGTTGACGGTGCAGGAGATGCGCTTGCCGAACATGATGCCGTTCAGGCAGCGCAGGCAGCCGATGCAGGGGCGGATGTCGTCGGCGTTGCCGGCAGCGGCCTTGTTGCAGAACTCGGCATCGCACAGATTGGCGCGGCCCATCATGCAGATGTCGGCAGCGCCGTCCTCGATCAGCTCCTCGGCAATCCAGGCCTCGTTGATGCGGCCGACCGTGGCGACGGGAATGTTGACGTGTTTTTTAATCTCACGCGAGCAGGCGGCGTGCGACGCCTGCTGGGTACCGGCGGCGGGAATCGCGGAGCCGCGCTTGATGGTGGTGCCGCCCGACACATGAATCATGTCGACGCCGGCCTTCTCCAGGCGACGTGAGACGTAGATCATGTCGTTGAGGGTCAGGCCGCCATCGGTGTACTCATCGCCCGAAATACGGACGTCGATGATAAAGTCCTTGCCGCAGCGCTCGCGAATCTCGGCGATGACCTCGAGCAGGAAGCGCATGCGGGCGTCGAGCGAGCCACCGTACTCATCGGTACGCTTGTTGTAGAGCGGGGTCAAAAAACCACCGAGCATGCCGTGGGCGTGCGCTGCGTGGACCTCGACGCCATCGACACCGGCCTTCTGCATACGCACGGCAGCGTCGCCAAACTGATGCGTGAGCTCGTGAATCTCATCGACCGTGATGGGGCGCGGCGCCTCGCGGGCATAGGACGGGCCCACAAAGGACGGAGCGATCAAGCGCGGCGTGCCCGGAATGTTGAAGGCCATGTAGGCGGGGTGGAAGAGCTGCGGCATAATCTTGCAGCCGTACTCATGCACGGCGGCGGCGAGCTTTTCCCAGCCGGGGATGAACGTGTCGTCGTAGCAGCACATGTCGCCCGGCAGATAGGTATAGGTAGGCTCGACCGTCACGACCTCGGTGATGATGAGGCCCACACCACCCTTGGCGCGGGCGCGGTAGTGGTCGACCAAGTCGTCGGTCACATAGCCATGATCGGCCAGGTTCGTGGACACCGGCGGCATAAAGACGCGGTTCTTGACCTCGGTCGTACCGACCTTGATCGGACTAAAGAGCATCGGGTAGGCGGATGACTCCATACAGGCTTCCTTTCGTTTAAGCCGCTCGGCGGCAGTTGCTAACGTACTTATCGTATCAGCAACTGCCGCATCCGCAGTCAAACATACCCAAACGCCGGTCGGCTAATGAATACCGCGGCCCAAGTCTTCGGCGATTTTGTCTACGCCCTTAAGTGCAGCGCACGTCTTTTTGTTGGAGCAATGCCCCGTGCAAACGCCACCCTGAGCGCAGTCGGCGCAGGTGCCCTTGCGGTAGATGCGCACGCACACGGCGACAAACGCAACGCCGATAACAGCCAGTACAACAATATCGATAGGTGCCATAGCAAGCCTCCTCTAGTTAACCACCACTTACTTTACCCCATTCTCCACCTACCAAAAAGGGACAGGTTTATTTTGGTCGGTTTTATCTGCGGAAACGCCACATCTTAACTTCTGGGACAAAGTAATCTGTCTCCCATGCACAAAAAGCCCGGGGTCGCTGGGACACCCGGGCTCGTGGAAAGGGGTTAATCCTTATTCGGACTTAAGCGGAAACTGCGGCGGAAGCAGTGTTGGTCTCGTCCTCGTCGGTCCATGCATGCTTGGGCATGGGACGGAAGATCTGGAAGAGCATCGCAACCAGCAGCACGATGGCCACAACCGTCCAGAAGCCAAACTGACCCAGAACAAGCAGGTTGTAGAACTGGTTGATGAACAGGCCGATTACCCAAGCGAAGGCGCACTCGTAGCCGATGGCAATCGCGGTCCACTTGCCGGAGTCCATCTGGTTGCGGATGGTACCCATGGCGGCAAAGCACGGGGCGCACAGCAGGTTGAAGGCACCGAAGGCCACGCAAGCGCCCATGGTCGGGAACATGCCGGCAAACGCGGTCCACAGGCTCGGGTCGGTCTCGGCGGCATCGGCAACGGACAGCAGCGAGCCGGCGGTGGCGACGACGTTCTCCTTGGCGACAAGGCCCGAGACGGTCAGCGCGGTTGCCTGCCAGGTGCTAAAGCCGAGCGGGGCGAAGATCCAGGCGACCAGGTTGCCCAGCATGGCGAGCACGGAGTAGTCCATGAACTCCTCGGGGATGCCGTCCATCGCAGGCAGGAAGCCAAACGCGCCGTTGTAGCTACCAAAGTTGGAGAGGAACCAAACCACGACGGTGGATGCGAAGATGACCGTGCCGGCCTTCTTGATAAAGGCCCAGCAGCGCTCCCACACATGCAGCGCCCAGGAACGGATCGCCGGGAAGTGGTAGGCAGGAAGCTCCATAACGAACGGCGTCGGGCGACCAGCGAAGAGCTTGGTCTTCTTGAGCATGAGACCCGAGGCGATGACGGCAAAGACGCCCAGGAAGTAGAAGAGCGGGCTGATCCACGCGGCGGTGGTGGAAGAATCGCCGATGATGGAACCCATGAGCAGGGCGATGATCGGCAGCTTAGCGCCACAGGGAATGAACGTGGTGGTCATGACCGTCATGCGGCGGTCCTTCTCGTTCTCGATGGTCTTGGTGGCCATGACGCCGGGGACGCCGCAGCCCGAGGACACGAGCATGGGGATAAAGGACTTACCGGACAGGCCAAAGCGGCGGAACACGCGGTCCATGATGAAGGCGACACGGGCCATGTAGCCGACGTCCTCCAGGATAGACAGCAGGAAGAACAGAACGAGCATCTGGGGAACGAAGCCCAGGACCGCGCCGACACCGGCGACGATGCCGTCCATGATCAGGCCGTACAGCCAGCCAGCAACACCGATGGATTCCAGCAGGCCGCCCAGAGCGTTGGGGACGATCTCACCGAACAGAACATCGTTCGTCCAGTCGGTGGCGAAGGTGCCGATGCCAATGCCGCCGTCCGCAATGGAGGTGCCCATTGCGATGGCGTACATCAGCCACATGATGAGCGCGAAGATCGGCAGCGCCAGAATACGGTTCGTGACGAACTGGTCGACCTTATCGGAGACAGTCAGGTTCTCGGTGCGGGGCTTCTTCTTGACGGCCTTGTCAACAACGCCGTTGATGTAAGCGTAGCGCTGGTTGGTGATGATGCTCTCGGCGTCATCGTCCATTTCCTTCTCGCAGTCGGTGATGTGGGCGTCGATGTGGTCTAGCAGCTCTTTGTTCAGGTTCAGCTCAGCCTGGACCTTGTCGTCGCGCTCAAACAGCTTGACAGCGTACCAGCGCAGGAAGCGGTCATCGACCTTGCCCTGAATGGACTCCTCAATGTGGGCGATGGCATGCTCGACGCTGCCGGTAAAGACGTGAGGCAGCTCGCCTGCCTTGCCCTTCTTGGCAGCGGCGACGGCCAGCTCGGCAGCCTTCTCGCTGCCCTCGTTCTTCAGGGCGGAGATCTCGACGGCCTCGCAGCCCAGCTCGTTGGACAGCTTCTTCAGGTCGATCTTGTCGCCGTTCTTGCGGACGAGGTCGATCATGTTGACAGCCATGACAACGGGGATGCCGAGCTCGATCAGCTGGGTGGTCAGGTAGAGGTTACGCTCGATGTTGGTGCCGTCGATGATGTTCAGGATGGCGTCGGGCTTCTCATTGACGAGGTAGCCGCGGGCAACGACCTCCTCCAGCGTGTAGGGAGACAGAGAGTAGATACCGGGCAGGTCCTGGATCACGACGTCATCGTGGCCCTTGAGCTTGCCTTCCTTCTTCTCGACGGTAACGCCGGGCCAGTTGCCGACATACTGGTTAGAACCGGTCAGGCTGTTGAACAGGGTGGTTTTACCGCAGTTCGGGTTGCCTGCCAGAGCAATTTTAATTGCCATTTGGTTAAACCCCTTTCTTTACTTTTTCAAAACTCACTCAACTTCGATCATTTCGGCGTCAGCCTTGCGGACGCTGAGCTCGTAGTTGCGGACGGTCAGCTCCATCGGGTCGCCCAGAGGTGCGACCTTGCGGACGTAAACCTTGGTGCCCTTGGTCAGGCCCATGTCCATGATGCGGCGCTTGACAGGGCCCTCGCCGTGCAGCTTGGCAACGGTGACGGTCTCGCCGACCTGTACATCTTTCAGAGTCTTCATACTTCGTTCCTCCTCTTGGTGCAATCAATCAAACAGCCGAGGGGCTGTGATTCCAAATTTTTTACGCAACGATAATGCGCATGGCCAGGGTCTTATCCAGCGCGATGCGCGCTTCCTTGACCTGAAGGATGAGGTTGCCGCTGATCTCATTGACCACGGTAACGGTCTCCCCCACGACAAAGCCAAGCTCGGCCAGATGCTGGCGGACCTCATCCTTGCCGGTGATCTTTCGGATGGTAACGGTATCGCCTGCTTTAGTCATCGTTAAAGGCATTCCACACACTCCCCTTTTGCGATTCTGCAATATATTAGCCTATGCTAACGCTTGGAGCAAAAGCATGCGGTTAGAACGCTCTAACCGCTTACGATGGTAGTTTACCACCACTAACTCCCGATGTCAATACGGAAGTTAGGCTAACCAAACAGGTTTGTGAAAAGTAGATAGTTATTACTAACTTGAATTGTGCAGCTTTGAACAAATTGTGAAGGAAAGGAGGAACGGCAGATGATTGGATAACCACCCGCTTTCGGGCCGGTCTGTAGGGGCGGGGCATGCCCCGCCCGCGGCTATACGTGGGCGCTCGTTTGCGGGGAAGATGCCGGGCCGGGCGTGCCCGGCCCCTATAGACAGCAAAAAAGCCGGAGGGACCTCTCTCCCCTTCCGGCATATTCAATATCTTATTGCCCCTTTTTCTGCTTCCACGTCTCTGCCAGATGCCGCACCGCCAAAACGGGATGGTGGAACAGCATCCGCGGACCGCTCCAGCGCATGACCTGGCGGATGCGCTCCCGCATCTCGGGCTTGTAGCAGTGCGTTTGGCAGACGCTGCAGAACGTTTTGGTCGCTATATGCGGGCAGTGGTCCACCCGCGCGTCGGCGTAGTCCCGCAGGACCGCGCAGTCGGGGCAGAGCCGGCCCTTGGGCGTGCCGTGATGGCCGCGGCAGTATAGCTCAATCATCAGGCCGACAGTGGCCTTTTCCTGTTGGCGCTTCTTCTCCGGGGCGTCGGGGACGCCGCCCCCTACAGTGTTCGTAACGGCCATCAGCTCATCCTCCCGTTTTCCACAGAGTACGTCGTGTCAGCAATTCGCATCGTCGAGGCGCGGTGGGATACGAGCACCACGGTCTTACTGGCCCGCTCCTCGGCCAAACTGCGCAAGATGACGGCCTCGTTCAGGCTGTCGAGGTTGCTCGTCGGTTCGTCCAGTAGAATGAACGGTGCATCGTGCAAAAATGCCCGCGCCACACCGAGCCGCTGCCGCTCGCCGCCCGAGAGGGTATCGCCCAGCTCCCCGACGGGCGTGTCGTAGCCCTGCGGCAGCGTCATGATAAAGTCGTGGATGGACGCCTTCCTGCAGGCTGCCATGACCTGCTCATGGGTCGCGTTCCGATTGGCAATTTTGACATTTTCTTCAATACTGTCATGGAACAGCACGGTGTCCTGCTCGACGAAGCTCTCCGCTGCGCGCAGCGACGCCGTGTTGATGCCCTTGATGTTCTCGCCGGAGATCTCGACCTGTCCTAAATCCGTGTCCCAGAACCGCATGAGCAGCTTGAGCAGCGTGGATTTGCCGCTGCCGCTGCGGCCCGTGATGCCTACGATGCCGTGCTCCGGGATGTGCAGGCTGACCTCCTTCAAAATCTCGCTGTCGCGGTAGCCGAAGGTCACGCGGCGGGCGTCGGCACCGCGGAACACAATGTCCCTGCCGTCGGTGACCTCGCGCACAGCGGGCTGCTCATCGAGAATATCCAGAACGCGGTTGCCCGCGGCGAAGGTGCTTTGCAGCCCGGTGCCGAGATTCGCCAGCGCGATGACTGGGCCGAAGCTGCTCATGAGTGCCGCAACGCCGACAAGCGCACCGTCAAACCCGATGGCACCTGCCATGAACAGGCTGCCCGCCAGCGCCAGCATACCGGCGTCCAACAGCAGGATGATAGCCCCGGTCACGGCCTGTGCCGTGCCGCCGGCCTCCTTTAGGCGGCGCTCCTGCCCGGCCAGCGCGTCGGTGCGCTGGTTGATTTGCGCCAGCCGATGCGCGCCGTCGTTGTATTGCAGGCTCTCCCGCACGCCGCGCAGGCTGTCCAGCACAAAGCCGTTCAGCGCGCCGAACTCCGCGCGGAAGCTCTCGCCCGATTTGCGCGCACCTCTGGCGGCTGCCACGGGCACGCCGATGCCGATGACCGCATAGGCCAGCGCCGCGTACAGCCCCAGCGCGGGTGCATAGCTGCCCATAAAGCACGCCATAACGACGCTTACGATGACGGCAATGCAGACGGGCGAGATCGTGTGCGCGTAAAAAACCTCCAGCAGCTCAATGTCAGCGGTCAGCACGGCGATCAGGTCGCCCTTGTCGCGGCCCTCCAGCTTGGCGGGGGCCAGCTGGCGCAGCACGCCAAAGACCTTGTCCCGGATGAGCGCCAGCAGCTTGAATGCAATAAAATGGTTGCAGCCCTGCTCCGCGTAGTGCAGCACGCCGCGGGACACGGCCAGAATCGGCAGCAAAATGCAGGCGGTTTTGAGCACAACGGGCACAGAAAAATGCAGGCTGTCCAGCAGCGCATACACACCCAGAACCGGGATGAAGATGGCGCAGAGAAAGCCCGCTACGCCCAGCAGAACGGCGCAGACCATGACCGGGGCGAGAGGGCGTACCAGCCCTACAAGGCGGCACATTACGTTGAAATTGCCGCGGGTACGTTTGTTTTCCATCACTGTGCCTCCTTCCCGTAGTTTTCCAGTGCCTGCTGGCGGTTCCACAGGTCGGCGTACAGCCCGCCCTGCGCCAGCAGTGCCTCGTGCGTACCCTGCCCCGCCGGATGGCCGTGATCCAGCACGTAAATATTGTCCGCCTTTGTCACGTTGGCAAGGCGGTGGGAAATCAGGATGACCGTTTTGCGCCCGGCCAGCCGGTGGATGCCCGCCATGATGTCGTTCTCGCTCTCTACGTCGATGTTGGACGTTGCCTCGTCAAAAATGTAGACGGGACTGTCATGCAGCAGTGCGCGGGCCAGTGCCAGCCGCTGCCGCTGGCCGCCGGACAGGTTGCCGCCGCCCTCGGTCAGCGGGGTGTCCAGTCCGTCCATCGAGCGCAGGAAGTCCGCCAGATTCACCTGCTCCAGCGCGCCCCACAGCGCACCGTCGTCTGCGCCGGGCGCGGCCATCCGCAGGTTGTCGGCCACCGTACCTTTAAAGAGGTGGCTGCCCAGGCTGACGAGCGTTACATTTTTGAGCAGGCTGGCCTCGCTGACGGCGGAAAGCTCCTGCCCGCCGATGGTCACATGCCCCGTGTAGCCGGACACGCGCCCGGTCAGCACGGCGGCAATCGTGGACTTGCCGCAGCCGCTCTCGCCCACCAGCGCGGTGAAGCTGCCCTGCGGAAAGTCGAAATTTAAGCCATGCAGCGTTTCTTTTTCAGGCGTGTAGCCAAAGTGCAGGTCACGGCAGGCAATCGCGCAGTCCGCGCCGAGCTGGGCGGTCCTGGCGCTGCCCTCGGGCAGGTCCAGCAGCTTGAAAATTTTGTCGCTGGCGGCCATGCCGTTCATGGCAACGTGGAAGTACGACCCCAGCGCGCGCATCGGCAGAAAGAAATCCGCCGACAGCAGAATGATGCAGAGCGCGCCCGGCAATGTTACGCGGTTTGCATTGAACTCATGCGCGGCCACGATGATGCCCAGCGCCGCGCCGCCGTAGGCGATGACGTCCATGACGATGATCGAGTTGAGCTGCATCGTCAGCACCTTCATCGTCACCTTGCGGAAGTGCTCGGCCTCACGGTTCATGGCCGCGTGGCGGGCCCCGTCGGCCTGATAAATCTTGAGCGTGGTCAGCCCTTGCAGGTTCTCCAAAAAGCTGTCGCCCAGCGCAGCGTATCGGCCCCAGTACTTGCCCAGCAGCTTTTTAGCAAATTTCTGCACAGCCACGATGGAAACCGGGATGAGCGGCACGCAGATCATCAGGATGACCGCCGCGTGCAGACTGACTGGGGCCAGCGCAATAAACAGCGTGACCGGTGCGATCATGGCATAGAAAAACTGCGGCAGATACGCACCGAAGTAGGTCTCGAGCTGCTCGACGCCCTCGCCTGCCAGCTGCAAAACCTCCGCGGTGGGCACGGCCTGGGTGTAGCTGCCGCCCAGGCGGAGCAGCTTTTCATAAATGGCGGCGCGCAGCGTTTTTTTGACGGTGCAGCTGGCGTTGTAGCTGGCTGACGCCGCGCCGCGCGTGCAGAAAAAGCGCACGATCAGCGCGCCGAGAATGTACAAAAGTGCGGTGGGCAGGTCCGGCTCTCTGCGCACAAGTCCCGTTAGAAAGAGGGACACGGCGAAGATCATCACGATGTTGGCCAGCAGCGCAAGGAATTGCAGCACAACATTCCACGCAATGTACCGTTTGGAGTCGCCCATCATCGAAATCAGGCGTTTGTTGATCATCATAAGCGGTTGTTCCTTTTTTACATAGTGCGGTAGAGGCCGGGACATACCCGAAAAATCATACCTTTTCCTTCGTGCGCAGCGGCAGGTAGCCTGCGTCGCGGATGGCCTTGCGGATGACCTCCTCGTCGGCGTCGGCCTTCGTCCAGACCGTCACGTTCTGGGCACTCAGGTTCACCTCGGCCAGTGTGTCGGGCAGGGTGTTCAATGCGTTTTCCACATGGCGCTGGCAGTTCTGGCAGGTCATGCCGTCCACGCCCATGACGAGGCGGTGCGGATAGTGGCTCTTGTTGGTGTCCGCCGCCCTGACCTTTTTAGCGGGGGCGTCATGCTCACCGCAGCAGCCGCCGCCGTGGCGCAGATGGTGGATAAAGCTGTAGATGCCGTAGCCGACGGCAGCCACCAGAATCAGAACAATAATGACGTTTGCCATAAAAAACCTCCCGGTTAGTGTTTTCTAATTTGACTTAGAATATACTAACTTCTGCTTTGCTTTTTGTCAAGAGGTATCTTTTTTGATACTGCCCAGCAGGGGCCGCACATGCCCGGCTCCTGCCGCGCAAACAAAGAAGGAGGGGCATCGCTGCCCCTCCCGGTATGGATGGATATGGAGAAAATCAGGCATTGGCCAGAGCGGCGCCAAGGGCTGCGCAGGCAGTCTCGGCGTCGCCGTCGGGGGAGCCGTTGGCCATGACAGGCTCAACGACCAGACGGGCACCGGCGGCCTCGGCGTCCTCGGCCCAGGTGCGGATCCACTCGCCGTCACCCCAGCCGTAGGAGCCGAACAGGCCAACGGGTTTGCCGCTCAGAGAGCCGCGCAGATCCTGGTACATCGGCTCGAACTCGCTCTCCTCCAGCTGCTCGGCGCCCATGGCGGGGCAGCCCAGCGCAAAGCCGGTGTAGTCGCCGGCGGAGGAAACGTTGAACTCGGAGGCGGTGAACTTGTCAACAGAAGCGCCGGCGGCGGTAGCTGCGTTGGCGACCAAATCGGCCATGGCCTCGGTGTTGCCGGTGCCGCTCCAATAGATAACTGCGATCTTGCTCATAAATAACTACTCCTTTTATAATTTTTATGGTGCATCGTCAGGCGGCCACTGTAAGCCGCCTGATCGGGGTGCCGTTGTAATAGCAGCGGGCGTAGATGCGCTCGCACTTTTTATAGCGGTCAAACTCTGCCTGCGCAGCGGTGGGATCGGTGTAGACCTTCCAATAGCCGCACGTGGTAAAGTTTTTGCCGCGGTTTTGGATGAACCCGATGACATCCGCCAGCGGGTAGCCCAGAAAAACGCCGATCTCATGCGGGAAATCTCCCTCGCAGCAGAGCCTTTCGGCCAGTTGGTCCAGCAGCTCGTCTGCGGTGCCGGGGGTGTAGCCCTCCCCTGCCAGAAAGTCCAGCATGTGCGGCGCTGCCAACAGCCTGGCCACACGGGCCGGGCGGTATACATAGACCAGCACAGCCCCGGTGCGCGGGCACTGCTTAAGCACCCGCACCGTAACCCCGCGGGGCGACAGCGCGGCGTGCCAGGCGGCGGCCATGGCGGCGGCATCCTGCCCGGGCGCGGGCTGGTAGCGGAACAGGCTGGCAGGCTTGAGCCCCGCCAGTGTGGGGGCGCATAGGGTGGCCAGGTCGCAGGCAAAGCTGCGCGGGCTGGGGATGACACGCGATTGCTGCATGAGATGACTCCTTACCTCTACAATAGTTAGTATCTACTAACCATCAGCCCCATAAAACCGCCCGGCACGGGGAGAGAACCGCACCGGGCGGGCTATGGTTGTTCCGAAGGTCGGATACTTGCTGTGGTTAGCCTTAACTAACGCTAACAATATAGCATGATATAGAGCGGTTGTCAAGCAAAAATTTGAGAAAAAATTGCAGCTGTAGGGGGCGGCGTTTCCGACGCCCCGTGAGCCAGCGCACATCATCCATGAAAATCGTAGGGCGGCCTGCCCCCAGGCCGCCGCGGCGGGGGGAGAGAGCCCCGCCCTACAGCAATAGCCAATGGGGGCAGTGTCTCCCGGGACACTGGCGGCGGCGCAAAGCCCCGCGGGAGGGTCAAGCCCCGCCCCTACGAACCAGCCAGAAGCGGGCATTTGCACATAACACAGCGGCAGCCGCAAAGCTCCCGGGGTAATGCCAAGCATCGATCCCTACACGTAGGGGCGTATAGGAAATGCGCCCGGAAGCTCTGCGGCTGCCGCTTCTTTACAAATTAATAGTTGCTGCTCTTCAGCTCAAAATAGCTCTGCGGATGTGCGCACACCGGGCACTTGACCGGCGCGTGCTGACCGATATAGACGAACCCGCAGTTGCGGCACTGCCAGACCTGCTCGGTCTCGCGGGCGTAGACCTTGCCCGCCTCAATGTTGGCGGCCAGCGCTTTGTAGCGCTCCTCGTGGTCCTTCTCAATCGCGGCGACCATCGTGAACAGCGCGGCGATCTGGGTAAAGCCCTCCGCCTTCGCCTCGGCGGCCATGCGCGGGTACATCGAGGTGTGCTCCTCGTTCTCGCCCGCGGCGGCCATCTTCAGGCAGGTCAGCGTGTCGGGGATCTCGCCGTTTTCCATCAACAGCTTGAACCAGATCTTGGCGTGCTCCTTCTCGTTGTTGGCGGTCTCGGTGAAGATGGCGCTGATCTGCTCATAGCCCTCCTTCTTGGCCTTGGACGCAAAATAGGTGTATTTGTTCCGGGCCTGGCTCTCACCTGCGAAAGCCTCCCACAGGTTTTTCTCGGTCTTGCTGCCTCTGAGTTCCATAATAAATACCTCCGTTAGAATAGGAATAAGTCTTAATTTAACTTTATTATAGCATACAAACAGCCCCTGTCAAGTAAAATTTTGGAATGGAATCTTGGCGATTTTGTACAGACGGTTGACAAAGCATACATTTTAGTGTACTATCTGAATAAGATATATTCTTAAATCAGAAAAGGAGGTCTGCCCATGACCCGCCAACGCGCCCTGATTTTGGGTATCATGCGTGAAAAATGCCCGGAGCATCTGACCGCTGACGAAATTTTCAGCCATGCGCGGCAGGCCATGCCGCACATTGCGCGCGGCACTGTGTACCGCAACCTGAAATTGATGGAGCTGGACGGTGAGATCGGTCATCTGGAAATGCCCGACGGCCCGGACCGCTACGACGCCAACCCGACCCCCCACGGCCACCTGCTGTGTGACAGCTGCGGCGACCTGGCCGACCTGCCGGTGGTGGGGCTGATCCGCGACATTGAGTCCGCCATCGGTACCGAGGTACGCGGCTACACGCTGACGATCCGCTACATCTGCCCGAAATGCCGCGCCAAAAACGCGCAGTGAGGTTCTGATTTATGGCAAAACAGCGTGACCCTGTAATAGATAGTATGCGCGGCATCGGCATTGTGCTTATGGTGCTGGGGCATTCGGGCTTTCCCGGGACGGACTTCATCTACCTGTTCCACATGGCCCTGTTTTTTATGCTGAGCGGCTGGCTTTTCAGCCTGCGCGGCGGGCCGCTGCACTTTATCAAGCGCAAAGCCGTCACGCTCTGGCTGCCCTTTGTGCTGGCAAACACCGCCTTTACCGTGCTGAACAACCTGTTTTTAAAGCTGAATATTTTGACGAGTGATGAGCGCATTTTGCAGGTTCCCGGCAATGCCGTCACAACGCCTGTGACGGTGAAGGATGTGATTGGCCGCACCGTGCACTGGTGCGTGTTTGACGGCGGCACCCAGCTGGGCGGTGCGATGTGGTTCATCCAAGCACTGTTTCAAGTATCTATTCTGTACGCTTTGGTGGAATTTATTCTGCAAAGGCTGCTGCATGGTGCCGATACGCTGCTGCCGCAGGGACTTTTTTCCGGCGTGCTTCTGTGGGTGGGCTGGCGCTGCGGGCTGGCCGGATGGAACGTGTGGGGGCTGGGCATTGCGGCCAGCTGCTACTGCCTGTTCTACCTGGGCACGGTCCTGCGGCGCACGACGCGGGAAAGCATACCGGCGTACCAGCGCGGTATTTTTGCCGCAGCGGTCTTTGCGGTGCTGCTGATTCTGGGACGGCTCGGCTCTGTGGGTCTGGCGGGCAATGGATACAGCGGCCCGATTTTCCTGCTGCTTGCCAGCCTGGCGGGCTGGGTGCTGGTGCGGGAGGCCGCGTGCCTGACCGCTCCCCTGCCCTGTATCCGCGCGGTGCTGGCCTATCTGGGCCGTGCGACGATGCCGATTGTGATTTTGCACTTTTTGAGCTTCAAGCTCGTGACCTGGCTTGGCCTGCTGGCTACAGGCGGAGAGCCGTATCTTCTGGCCGCATTCCCGATTTACTTTACGGGTGGTGCCTGTTGGCTTGCCTACACCGCCGCGGGCCTGGTTCTGCCGCTGGCAGCAAATGCGGTGTACAAGAAAATAAAAAATACCGTCTTAGCGCATTGATGTAAAAAAAGAGCCCCACGGGGCTCTTTTTTCTTGCCTCCCTCTGCGAGACAGACTCCCCCGATACGGGGGAGGTGGCGCTTGCGCCAGAGGGGCCAAGAAAATGCTTGATTTGTGACACATTCCTGCTCCCGCCGACGTTATAAGGGTGAAAGGAGGCGAGCCGATGCAAAACGAACAGGATTTAGAAAAGCTCGTACATGCCCATACCGCTGCACTGCTGCGGTACTGCACCGGCCTGCTGGGGTGCGAGGCCGACGCACAGGATGCTGTGCAGAAAACCTTCATCAAGGCGTGGCAGCAGCGCCACACGCTGCGCCATGACGGCACCGACAACGAGCGCGCGTGGCTCTACCGCATCGCCTACCGCACCTCGCTGGATATGCTGCGGGCAACCAAACGCGCGGCGACCTACCCCACCCCGGAGCCGTTGGAGCAGGACCCCGGCATCAGCGAAGAGCTGCGCGCGGCGCTGAACACGCTGGCCCCGCTGGATCGGGCCCTGATCTTAGAGCGTGTGCTGGACGGGCTGGATTACGCCGCACTGGCGTGCATTCACGGACGGCCCGCCGCCTATCTGCGCACACGCTACCACCGCGCCAAAAAGCAGCTGGCGCAGCGATTGAAGGAGGGGGAGCACTATGAAGTATGACCGCGAAGAAGCGTATTTGCACGAAAAGCTGACCGGCGGCCTGCACCCGGCAGGCGTTGACCTATGGCCCGCCGTGGCTGAGCACCTGCCCGACGCGCCCCCCGCACGGCACCCGCGCTGGAAGCTGGCAATCTGCCTGGCCGCGCCGCTGCTGATTGCCGCCGGAGTGCTGGCAGGCACGGCAGAGTTCACGAACCTGCGCGAAAACCCGCGCCCGTCCTTTGCGCCGGAGGCCAACACCGGGTACGCCATCACGTATGAGCGGCAGTATTTTGCGCTGGATGAGGATTTGCTGGCGGGAATGGTGGCAAACCATAATGGGGAGATGTCAGACGATGGCTGGCTGCCGATGAACGCCAAGATAAACGGCCAGCTGCACCCCACCGACGCGGACTACGCCGATTGGTACGCCCGGGCTGCACGCGGGTACGACAGCTGGGTGGAAATGACTACCGCGACTGGTTTGCCGCTGGCGCAGAACACGCTGCTGGATGAGGGAGATACAAGCACTTTCCCGTCGATTGCCATGTATCCGTCCGGCATGATCGACATACCGGATGAATATGACGATGGCATGCCTTATACGCCGAAATTTCAGGAATATCCCGCCGGATTTATCCCCATCGGGCGCGGCGATACACCGGACAAGCTCTACCTACGCACGGGTGTGCTTTTGGATGGCTACAATGTAGAAATCATGGCAGTTGCCTATCTTGGGGATGCGCCCAAGGAGATGGCAACGGATTTGTATTGGCAAAAAAGTGCCGGGTTGACGTGGCAATGTGAAAGCTACCCCATGGCCAACGGCAACACTGCGCTGATCCCCCACTGTACAAGCAACCCGAACTCGAGCCCCTACATCCAGTCCAGAGCCTACTTTGCGCAGGACGGCATTTTGTACCAAGTCTATTGCCGTCCCTATACGGATAGCCTTTGTTACAGTGCCTCGCAGGAGGACATCTGGGCAGAGCTGAAGGTGGTTTTGGACGGATTCTCTTAAAAGGCTCCCCGGGAGGCTTTAAAGCAGGCAATAAAAAGAGAGAAGAACCTTCGCCCTGTGCGAAAATTCTTCTCTCTTTTTTCCCTTTTATCTTTCCTCCAGCGGCACATACTCCCTTGTCTGCATGATGCTCTGGTAGGCCGGGCGGATGATCTTATCCACGTTGACAAGCTCCTCCATGCGGTGGGCGGACCAGCCGACGATACGCGCAACCGCAAAGATCGGGGTGTACAGCTCCACCGGGATGCCCAGCATGTCATACACAAAGCCGGAGTAGAAGTCCACGTTCGTCGAGACGCCCTTATAAATATGGCGCTTCTCGGCAATGACCTGCGGGGCCAGCCGCTCGATCGTGTTGTAATACTCAAAGTCGCGGCTGCGGCCCTTGGCGTCGGCCAGCTGGTGGACAAAGCTCTTGAACACCACCGCGCGCGGGTCGCTCAGCGAGTAGACCGCATGGCCCATGCCGTAGATCAGGCCCTTCTGGTCGAACGCCTGGCGGTCCACAATGCGGCCCAGATAATCAGCCATGGCCTCCTCGTCCAGCGGGTCGGCGACGTGAGCGCGGATGTCGTCCATCATCTTCATGACCTTGATGTTCGCGCCGCCGTGCTTGGGGCCCTTCAGGCTGGAAAGCGCCGCCGCGATGACGGAGTAGGTGTCCGACCCGGACGAGGTGACGACGCGGGTCGTGAAGGTCGAGTTGTTGCCGCCGCCGTGCTCCATGTGCAGCAGCAGGGCAATGTCCAGCACGTGGGCCTCGAGGTCGGTGTACTTCTGGTCGGGGCGCAGCATCTTCAGCAGGTTTTCCGCCGTGGACAGGCTCGGGTCGGGGCGGTGGATGTACATGCTGCCGCCGCACTCATAGTAATTGTAGGCGTGGTAGCCGTAGACCGCCAGCATCGGGAAAACGCTGATGAGCTTGATGCACTGTTCCAGCTGGGTCTGCAGGTCGGTCTTGCCGATGTCGTCATCGTAGCTGGCCAGCGTCAGAACGCTGCGGGTCAGCGAGTTCATCAGGTCGTGACTGGGGGCCTTCATGATGACGTCGCGCACAAAGTTTGTCGGCAGGTCGCGGCATTTGGCAAGGCAGGCGGTGAAGCTCTCGAGCTGCTCTTTGTTCGGCAGGTCGCCGAGCAGCAGCAGATAGGCCGCGCCCTCAAACGCATAGCGCTTGCCGCGCAGACCGCGGATCAGGTCATAGACGTTGTAGCCGCGGTACCAGAGCTTGCCCTCGCAGGGAACCTTCTGGCCGTCGCGCTCCTCAAAGGCGTCGATGCGGGAAATGTTCGTGATGCCCGCCAGCACGCCCTTGCCGTTTTTGTCGCGCAGACCGCGCTTGATGTCGTATTGGGCAAACAGCGTGGGATCGATGCGGTTGTTGGTGACACATTCCTCGGTAAAAATGCGGGCTTCCTTTTCAATGGCTGCGTAGTCGCTCATGGTGACGGCCTCCCTTTCCCTTTTCTGTCCGTGTGTGGTAAACACTTTGTAGCAGCGGCGGGCTATTCTACAAATCGTATAACGCATAAATCTATTATACAAGGAAATTGGACAGTCTGTCAAACAAAGTTTTTGTGAACAAAATGACAAGTTGCCACACTGTAGGGGGCGGCGTCCTCGACGCCCCGCGGAGGGGTCAAGACCCCTCCCTACAAAGCAAACCATGAAAGGGGTTGCAATGGCAAACCTCCGGGCCGGGCATGCCCGGCCCCTACAGGTCACCGTTTGCTCAGCGGCATTTCCTCCGTCCAGACATTTCCATTCGTGTCTGTCACACGCACAACGTACTTCGGCAGCGTCTCGCCGTCGTACTCCCAGCCGTTTTCCACATTCTCGCTGTAGAACGTGCCGTTCCAGACGCTCTCGGTGCGGGAGGAATTGCCATAGCTGTACTCGCCCTCGCAATCCAGTACGGCGGTGGCTGTCGGCTCCCCGGCGTCGCCGTTCAGGCGCAGGTCGATTTCCACCTGCGCAGGCTGCATCCACGGCGGGGCGTCCACCTGCACCTCCACAGGGTAGCAGGTCAGGGTCAGGCGGTACTGCTTATTGCCGACCCGCTGCACGGAATACCCAAAGTCCAGGCTGCTGCCCGCCGCGCCCCAGATAATCTGCGGCTCGGTCATCTCGTCGTTGAAATCCACGGTCCCCAGCGTCTCGTTGGTGGTCACGCCGTCAGCCGTCCACTGCACGCTCAATTCATAGGTGCTGCCCACCGTAAAAACGATACCGTCCGCCGCAAAGCTGCCGTCGGGCGCGGCGGTCATTTCGTACAGCTGCGTATCGTCGCCGCAGCGCACAGCCAGCCGGGCTGTCACACCGTCTCGGTTCGTGCGGGGCGTGACCTGCACCTGCACGGGCATCCAGCTTTTATCGGCGTCCCGGTGCAGCTTGTCCACGGGCAGCCAGCGCCAGTCCAGAACCGTGGCCTCGCCCATCCGGACGGCGTCCTGCAATTCCGAAATCTGCGCCGACAGCTCCGCCTGCTGGGCGGCGTAGCTGGACTGGATGGCCGCATAGTTCTGGTTCAGCGCGCTGATCTGCCGCTCATATTGCAGCGCCACGCCCGCCAGCAGCCCGGCCAGTACGATGAACGCCGCGCCCCCGGCACAGCCCCACAAGCGGCGGCGGCGCTTTTCCTCGGCATCGCGGGCGGCCAGCAGGTCCCGCAGCGCGTCCAGCGTCACGGCGGGCACGGCGGGGTCGGCGTTCTCCGCGCCCAGCAGTGCGTCCACGCCGATGCCCAGCGCCGCAGCCAGCGCCTGCAGATTGTCCAGCCCGGGCAGGGCGGTATCCTTCTCCCACTTGCCCAGCGCCTGGCGGCTGACGCCGATTTTTTCAGCCAGTGCCTCCTGGCTCAGCCCCTGCGCCCTGCGCGCATTCTGGATATTCTGCCCCAGTGTCATACGCTCGCCCTCTTTCCTCTTTTTTCTGACATGATTCTACCACAGAACATGGTAAAATACCAGCAAGTTAAGCTGACAAAGCGGTAACGGCAGGTTGCACTGCCGGGAAAGGACGCAAAATCATGTGCGGAATCGCAGGCTTTATCGCGGGGCACGGCGCAGCGAACGCAGCGGCGCTGGCCCCCATGCTGGCGCGCATTGCCCACCGCGGCCCCGACGGGCAGGGCACCTTTGTGGAGGGGCCTGCGGCGCTCGGCCACTGCCGTCTGGCCATCATCGACTTAGAGGGCGGCGCACAGCCGCTGTACAGTGAGGATAAAAACTTAGTCGTCGTTTTCAACGGCGAAATCTACAACTACCGTGCGCTGACCGCCGAGCTGACGGCGCTGGGCCACACCTTTGCTACCTGCACCGACACCGAGGTCCTGCTGCACGGGTGGGAGCAGTGGGGCCGCGAGCTGCTGCCCCGGCTGCGCGGGATGTTCGCGTTTGCGCTGTGGGACCGCCGTGCCGGGGTGCTGTTCTGTGCGCGGGATATGTTCGGCATCAAGCCGCTGTACTACTGCCGCTGCGCCGACGGCACGCTGCTTTTCGCCAGCGAGATCAAGGCGTTTTTAGACCACCCGTCGTTTGCCAAGCGGCTCAACACCGCGCAGCTGCCGCTCTACCTGTCCTGCCAGTATTCCCCGGGGCGGGATACGTTTTTTGCAGGCGTGCAGAAGCTGCTGCCCGGGCATTTTCTCGAGTTCTCCGACGGCATCGTCCGCACGACGCGGTGGGTGCAGCCCGCCTTCCTGCCCGGCGACACGCCGGTCTCCCCTGCCGAGATCGAAGAAGTCCTGCGCGGCAGTGCGGCGGCGCACAAGGTCGCCGACGTCGAGGTCGCGGGGTTCCTGTCGGGCGGCGTGGACTCGGCCTACCTGACCGCGCTGGCCCGCCCCGCGCGCACCTACACGATCAGCTACGCCGAGCCGAAGTACGACGAGTCCTTCCCCGCCCGGGCGCTGGCACGCAGCCTCGGCGTGCGCAACCGGGTGCGGCGCATCAGCCCCGGCGAGTTCTGGGACGCCGTGCCCGCCGTACAGTACCACATGGACGAGCCGCTGGCCGACGCTGCCGCCGTGGCACTCTACTTTTTGAACCGCGAGGCCGCGAAGGACGTCAAGGTCGTGCTCTCGGGCGAGGGCGCGGACGAGCTGTTCGGCGGGTACAACATCTACCGCGACCCCTTCACGGCGCGGTGGTATGACCGCCTGCCGCCCTGGCTGCGGGCCGGGCTTGGGGCGGCGGCGTCGCTGCTGCCGCCCGCGCGCGGGGTGAACTTTCTCGTGCGGCGCGGCATGAGCCTGGAGGAGCGGTATTTCGGCCCCACAGCCCTGTTCAATGAGCGCGAAAAGCGCCGCCTGCTGGCGGATTACGCCGGGGACGGCGACCCGATGTTTTTGACCGAGGCCATCTGGGACGCCACCGAGGGACTGGACCCCGTGACCCGGATGCAGCAGGTGGATCTAAATTTGTGGCTGGCCGGGGACATCCTGCTCAAGGCCGACAAGATGAGCATGGCGCACAGTTTGGAGCTGCGGGTGCCGTTTCTGGACCGGGAGGTCTGGGCGCTGGCCGCCGCGCTGCCCGCTGCCGCCAAGGCCGACGCGCGCACGACGAAAATCGCCCTGCGCCGGGCCGCGGCACGCACGCTGCCCGCCGCCAGCGCCGCGCGCAAAAAGCTCGGCTTTCCTGTGCCGGTGCGGGACTGGCTGCGGCAGGAGCCCTACACCAGCCGGGTGCGGGCCGTGTTCAGCCGCCCGGCAGCGGCGGAGTTCTTTGACCCGCGCGCGCTGCATAGTATGTTGAACCAGCACCTGCACGGCGGCGACTGCTGGCGGCAGATCTGGTGCGTATACAGCTTTTTGATCTGGTATGAGCAATTTTTTGGAGCGTGATGCTGAATGGACCTGCGGCGGCTTACCCAAAACACCGGCTGTCGGCTTCTGCGCGGCGATGCCCTGACCGAAATCACGTCCGTCTGCTGTGACTCCCGCTGTGCCGGGCCGGGGGCGCTGTTCGTCTGTCTGCCCGGGCGGCACGCCGACGGCCACGACTTTGCGGCGCAGGCCGTCGCTGCCGGGGCCGCGGCGGTGCTCTGCACCCATGATGTGCCCGGCCTGCCCGCCGGGTGTGCCGTGCTGCTGGCGGGCGACCCGCGGCGTGCCATGGCGGCACTGGCCGCGCGGCTCTACGGCGAACCGGCCCGCGCCATGACGATGATCGGCGTGACCGGCACGAAGGGCAAGACGACGACGGCCCACCTGCTGGCAGCCGTTTTGCAGGCCGACGGGCGGCGGGTCGGGCTGGTGGGCACCAACGGCGTCTGCTGGCCCGGGCACCGGCATGATTTGAACCATACAACGCCGGAAAGCTGCGATCTGCAGCTGCTTTTGCGCCGCATGGCCGACGACGGCTGCGACACCTGCGTCATGGAGGTTTCGAGCCTCGGGCTGAAATTTGACCGCGCGGCGGAGATCGAATTTGCGGTTGGGGTGTTCACGAACCTGTCGCCCGACCACATCGGCCCCGACGAACACGCGGATTTTGCGGAGTATCTGTTCTGGAAGCGGGCGCTGTTCCGCCGCTGCCGCGTGGGAGTTTTCAACAATGATGACCCGCATGTGGGGAAAATTATGCAGGGTCTTCCCTGCCGCGCCGTGACCTACGGCATCGGCTGCCCGGCGGATGTACGCGCCGACGCCGATTTTGCGCTGACCCGCGCGGGCGGGCGGCTGGGCGCGGCGTTTACTGTGGACGGCGCACGGTACGCCGTGGGCATGCCCGGGGCGTTCAGCGTGTACAACGCGCTGGCCGCGCTGACGGCGGCGCGGGTGCTGGGCGCGGGTGAGGACGCGATCCATGCCGGGCTGGCCGGGGCCGTCGTGTGCGGGCGGGTCGAGCCGGTGCCGCTGGACGCGCCGTTCACGGTGGTCATCGACTACGCCCACAACGAGGCCGCCGCCGAGTGCCTGCTGCGCACGCTGCGGGCCTACCGCCCGACGCGGCTTGTCGCGGTGTTCGGCTGCGGCGGCGCGCGCAGCCGCCTGCGCCGGTTCGGCATGGGGTCGGTCTGCGCACGGCTGGCGGATTTCTGCATCATCACCGAGGATAACAGCCGCGGCGAGCCCGTGGAGCACATTTTAGCGGACATCCGCGCCGGACTGCGCCTTGGCAACCCAGCCACGCCGTTTGCCGAGATACCGGACCGCAGACAGGCGATCTATTACGCCCTCGACCACGCCCAGCCCGGGGATATTATCGCGATCTTAGGCAAGGGCCACGAGACAACGATAGAGCGCGGCGGAATCAAGGAACCGTTTGTGGAACGGGAGATCGTGGAGGAGTATTGGGGGCGGTGAATTTTTCTTTGCCTTCTCCCCTTGGGGGAGAAGGTGGCCCCGCAGGGCCGGACGAGGGGAGCGCTTGCCGCCGCAAGCCGTAAACACGCAATAATGGCAGGCTCGCCCCTCATCAGTCAGCGGGCGGGGCCGCTGACAGCTTCAGTCTACGAGCTAAGAGCCGCCTACGGCGGTTGCGCTCCGACACGCGCCTGCGGGCGCAGCCCCGCGGGGGAAGCCATTCTACCCGGAGGGTTTAACGTCAATGCGCACTTTCGGCATCAGAAGCGCCTGCGGGTTCCGCCTGTAGGGGGCGGCGTCCCCGACGCCCCGCGGGAGGGATGAATCCCTCCCCTACACTCCCCGTTTGCGGGAGCTTGTAGGGCGGCCAGCCCTCTGGCCGCCGCGGAGGGGGGCAAGACCCCTCCCTACAAATCTGCCACGAAAGGGGTTGCAGCGGCAAAGCTGCGGTTCGGGCATGCCCGGCCCCTACAGTACAGCAAAAGGCCGCGCCCATCCTGTATCGGGAAAGGCGCGGCCTGTTTGTATGCAATTACACCAGCTTAAACAGCTGCCCGCTGAACGGGGCCAGGGTCAGCTTCAATTCACCCCCGCAGGCCTTGCCGACCAGCCGCTTCGGCTTCTCGGTCCGGCCGCCGAAGCACTGCCAGTCGGTGTCCAGCAGCTTCGTCAGCTTGCCCGCGCGGGGCAGGGTCAGCGTGTAGTCGGCCAGCTCCGTGTCGCCAAAGTTGAATGCCGCCAGCACCGCGCCGTCATGGCCGTCGCGCCAGATAGCACAGGCGTCCAGCTCGGGGTGGGCGCAGTCCAGCCACCGGAACGCCTCGGGGTCGTACTCGCGGCTCCAGAACGCCTCGTTGGCAAGATACGCCTCATTCAGCGCCCTGCGATAGCGGTGGAAGTCGTCGTGGTTCGGGTACTTGAGCAGCATCCAGTCCTGCTCGCGGCTCTCGTCAAATTCGCGCAGCTGCGCAAATTCGTTGCCCATAAAATCAAGCATCTTGCCCGGATGGATGGCCATGTACAGGTAGAGCGCCCGCGCCTGCGGGAACTTGCCCTCGTACTCGCCGTACATTTTTTGCACGATGGTCGCCTTGCCGTGGACGTTCTCGTCGTGGCTGAACGGCAGGATGTAGTGCTCGTTCCAGGCGTACATCATCGAGAAGGTCAGTTTGCCCAGATTCTCGCGCCGCTCGTCGCTCGTCTTTTTAAAGTAGTCGAGGGTGTCGTTCATCCAGCCCAGGTCCCACTTGTAGTCAAAGCCCAGGCCGCCGTACTCGACGGGAGCCGTGACCTTCGGGAAGCTCGTAGAGTCCTCGGCGATCAGAATGGCCGTAGGGTGGCGCTGCTGCAAACCGGCGTTCATGCCCTTCAGAAATTCCAGCGTCGAGCCGTTGACGCCGCGGTTCGGGTCGCCCTGCCAGTAGATCAGGCGGGACACGGCATCCATGCGCAGGCCGTCGGCGTGGAACACTCGCAGCCAGTAGTCGGCGCAGGACTGGATAAAGCAGCGGATCTCACCGCGGGAGTGCATAAAGTTGCAGCTGCCCCACTCGCTCTGGCCCACCGCGGCGGCGGGGTACTCATACAGCGGTGTACCGTCAAATTCTTTTAAACCGTAGGCATCCACGGCAAAGTGGACCGGCACAAAGTCCAGGATAACGCCGATCCCCTGCTTGTGGCAGGCGTTGACAAACTCCACAAGCTCGTCCGGCGTGCCGTAGCGGCTGGTGGGCGCAAAAAAGCCGGTGGTCTGGTAGCCCCAGCTGCCGTCAAACGGGTGCTCGGCCAGGGGCATAAGCTCGATATGGGTGAAGCCGTTCTCCTTGCAGTAGGCGGGCAGCAGGTCGGCCAGCTCGGCGTAGGTGTACCAGCTGCCGTCCTCCTTCTGCCGCCAGCTGCCGGCGTGGACCTCGTAGATATTCAGCGGCTTATCAAAGCATTTTGTGCGTTCCTGCATCCATTTGTCATCGGCAAAGCCCTTGGGGGCATCGCTGACGATGCTGCGTCCGTCGGGGCGCAGCGTCATGGCCGTGCCGTAGGGGTCGCAGTGGGCCACGCTCTGGCCGTTCGCGCCGCGCACCCAATACTGGTACACCATCCCCGCTTGCACGCCGGGGGCGTCGCACTCCCACACGGCGGACTGGGTGCGGTGCAGATCAAAGGTACCGATCTCGGTCTCAACGGCGATATGCTGTGCGGACGGTGCCCACACCGCAAAATGCGTGCCGCCGAAATAGGTATGCGCACCAAAAAACTCATACGCATCAAAAGCGTGCCCGGTATAAAAATCCTGCATGTTCATGATGAAAACTCCCGATTGTAAGGATGTAAAATGCCGCTCTCCTGTAGGGGTCGATGCTCGCATCGACCCGCGGGGCGCAGAGCACGCGGGTACGCGGCTTCCCCCTTGGGGGGGGGGAAGCTGTCAGCGGCCCCGACCGCTGACTGATGAGGGCGAACCTTCCGTTATTACCCGCCAGAGGGTCACTGCGGTAACTTTGCCCCTCATCCGGCCCTGCGGGGCCACCTTCCCCCTCAGGGGAAGGCTTTTTCTCTAAAAAAATTGTACCACACCAACCGGGTGCGGTACAATTTACAATATTGAACACGGTGTCTAAAATTTAAATTCTCAGCAACACCCGCGCGATGTTGAAGTAGACGAGCAGTGTCGTGGTATCGACAATGGTCGTGATAAGCGGCGACGCCATGACGGCGGGGTCAAAGTTGAGTTTTTCCGCAACGACGGGCAGCAGGCCGCCGATGAGCTGGGACAGGATGACCGTGCAGATCAGCGTCAGGCAAACGACTGCCGCTACAGGGGGCGCGATGCCGTCCAGGAAGATCAGCTTGGCAAAGTTGCACAGCGCCAGCGTGCCGCCGCAGAGGATGGCAATGCGGAATTCACGCCACAAAATCTTCGGCAGGTCGTGCGGCTCAATATCACCGACGGCCATGCCGCGGATGATGGTGGAGGTACTCTGGCTGCCCGCGTTGCCGCCCGCGTCGGTCAGCATCGGGATGTAGGCGGTCAGCACGGTCACGGCGGCGAGGGCATCCTCATACCCGCGGATGACCATGCTGGAGAAGGTGGAGGAAATCATCAGGAACAGCAGCCACGGCGCGCGGTTTTTGTACAGTTCCCACATAGACTGTTTAAAATAAGGCTTGTCCGACGGGCCCATAGCGTTCATCTTGGCAATATCTTCGCTGGCCTCGTCCTGCATGATCGAGATAGCGTCGTCAATCGTGACGATACCGACCAGGCGCTTCTCGTTGTCCACAACGGGAATGGCCAGGTAGCCGTACTTCTCGAACATCTGGGAGACATCCTCCTGGTCGGTGGTCGTGCTGACGCTGACGACATTGTCGTCCATCATGTCGCGGATCAGCTCGTTGTCGGGGTCCTTGGACAGGACCAGCGCACGCAGCGAGACGACGCCGATGAGGGTGCGGTCACGGTCCGTGACGTAGCAGTTGTTGATGGTCTCCTTGTCAAAACCGTTCTTGCGGATGGCCGCCATGGCCTGCGACACCGTCCAGTCGGGGCGCAGCTCCATCAGCTCGGTGGT
>OLGH01001157.1_pt1 | contig 26525 bp, 24 predicted proteins | sample 1604851 | NCBI WGS metagenome assembly OLGH01 (sample SAMEA3888894, study PRJEB22519) | human gut metagenome | biome: human gut; feature: human-associated habitat; material: faeces | place: Denmark | collected 2010 | reverse complement strand
CATTGCGGATCCCCATCTGTACGAAGTAGGTTGGATCCTTGGATTTTCTGTCATACCAAATCTTCATACTTTATTATAACATAAAACACAACACCACACAACATGCAATTCAAGAAAATTTGACAAAAAAATACCGCATTTCTGCGGCTTGTAAGGAGTTTAAGGTTGAACAAGTGTCGAAGACCCGTCCGGTAAAATAAAGTAAAAAATATATTGACATTACAAAGAGGGTGTGTTAATATACCACTGTTGTGAAAATAAAGAAGAGTATCCGCTCTCACCTCAGCACATATATGTGACTCGGGTTAATATTCCAAGCTTTGACGGGCTGCTGACTGGTGTGCCCTTAAGCGTTGAGTATGCGGATGGTTTTCTATCTGCATTTTTTTTGCGAAAATATGATGGAGGTGCACTACAATTAGCGACTTAATGATTAACGAACAGATCAGAGACAGAGAAGTACGTCTGATTGGTGAAAATGGCGAACTTATTGGCATAATGTCTGCCAAGGAAGCATATAAGCTGGCTCAGGAGGCAGAGCTTGATCTTGTGAAGATAGCTCCTACAGCTAAGCCGCCGGTATGTAAGATTATCGATTACGGCAAGTACAAGTATGAGCTTGCAAGAAAAGAAAAGGAAGCCAAGAAGAAGCAGAAGGTTATCGAGATTAAGGAGGTTCGTTTATCTCCGAACATCGAGGACAATGATCTTAACACCAAGGTTAGTGCAGCCAAGAAGTTCTTAGAGAAGGGCAATAAGGTTAAGGTAACCTTAAGGTTCAGAGGTCGTGAGATGGCTCATATGGCGAGCAGCAAGCATATTCTTGATGACTTCGCTAAGATGCTTGAGGAAGTAGCAGTTGTTGAGAAACCCGCCAAGGTAGAAGGCAGAAGCATGACACTGGTTTTAGCACAGAAGCGCTAGAATACAATATTTAAGGAGGATTTACATCATGCCAAAAATAAAGACAAGTAGGGCAGCAGCAAAGCGTTTTAAGAAGACAGGTTCAGGACAGTTAAAGAGAATGAAGGCTTACAAGAGCCATATCCTTACTAAGAAGAGCACAAAGAGAAAGAGAAATCTCAGAAAGGCTACTTTAGTTGACCATACAAATCTTAAGGCAATGAAGAAGATTTTACCATACCTCTAAGATAGAGTCGAATCGGGTAGAATTTTATAAGATATGCGGTGCATTGCCGAGATTATCGGTACGTGCTCAGAATAGAAATTTAGGAGGAATAATTCAAAATGGCAAGAATTAAAGGCGGATTAAACGCAAAGAAGAAGCACAATAGAGTATTAAAGTTAGCTAAGGGTTACAGAGGAGCAAGATCTAAGCAGTACAGAGTTGCTAAGCAGTCTGTTATGAGAGCTCTTACAACAGCTTACGCAGGAAGAAAGCAGAAGAAGAGACAGTTCAGACAGTTATGGATTGCCAGAATCAATGCTGCAGCAAGAATGAACGGACTTTCATACAGCAAGTTCATGTTCGGCCTTAAGAACGCAGGCGTTACAATGAACAGAAAGATGTTAGCTGAGTTAGCTGTTAACGATGCAGCTGCATTCACACAGTTAGCAGAGGTTGCTAAGGCTAACCTTAAGTAATTGTCCATAATTATATGATTTTTATAAGACAGTCTTGGGAACATATATGTTTCTGAGGCTGTTTTTGCTATATGACGCAGGGTACAGGCATAATATTTTAAATTTTGTAAAAAAAATACACATTTTATAAAATTCCCTATTGCAAAATCCGGAGGATGGATGTATAATAGTTTTCAGTTAAGGGAACAACTTAACAGGTATTCCTCGATAGCTCAATGGTAGAGCACACGGCTGTTAACCGTGGGGTTGTAGGTTCGAGCCCTACTCGGGGAGCTTATTTTGGAGCAGGATATGTTATGTGTCCTGCTTTTTTGAATTATATTATGCTTTTGATAAATTCATAGAGGTTTATATATTACCTTAGTTTAAATAAAAATTTTATTTCTGCACAATATGCCGTTAATTAGAAAGCCCGCCGTTAAGGCGGGCTTTCTAATGTTATTCTAATGTTAATTGCATAGAATCGTTATTGCAGTACAAGATTTACATTTGCAGGAAATTCTTGTAATCAACAAGCTCCTTAGGAACAGGAAGATTTTTTCGCTCCAGCTGCGAGATGACAAGATCAATGTGCTTTAACTTCGTCATGAACGTCTTGTTGCCGCCGGAAAACAGCTCCTTGACCATAGGGTTATCCGACAGCCGGTCACGGAATTCCTTTGAAAATGGGCAGTAGGTAAAGAGTATATGCCGCGCAATTTTATTTAATCTGAAGGAGCCGAGAGACTCATAAATCATCCATGTCTCATAGTCGTGCACGAATACCTCGCGATAATTGTTACGGCAGGAAGTGAGAGTAGACTTGATTTTTGCCTTGGCAGCTTCCGGCAAATCTCGGTTCTTTTTATAAAACTGGATATAGTCGCAGTATTCAGCCGTCAATGATGGCTCTGAAATGTTGTTCCAGTATACACCCTGCGAACGCTTGCACATTTCCCAACGGAAACGTCCTGTTACGCAGGTAAGAATGTTGGATACATTGATTGTAGGGAATATCGGAAGGATAAATCGTGCAGGTGTATCCTTTAATCTGCCCTCAATCTCCTGCCACATAAGACCATCATTGCCCGCAACAGGCATAAGGATTACATTAGGGAGGACCTCAGACATAATAAATTCACGGTCAATCTCACTTTCCTTATTCTGATAAATAATCTCACGATAGAAGGCTGAGAAGTCCTTTTTTCGAATGGCATCTATTGAGGAGATTATCTTTTCGGCGGTGACAATTGAGGCACTGAAGCTTCTTGTGATTCCGTTTTCCGTGAGAACAGGGCAGAAATTGCTGCTTCTGCCGTGGACTACCCGGTTAGCGGATGTGAACATGTTCTCAATTTCGAAGCGGACCTTGGCATCATTGTCAGCAAGAGCAGCCTCAGCATCCTTGGCTGAAAGCTTTCCCATGCGCTTGCTTGTATTGATTGTCTCAGTGTAATCCATATCCATGGAGTTCTTGGACGGTTCCTTATCACCCCATAAAATCTCCCTTAACCATGAATAGATTGTATAGACGCCCTTTCCATTACAATCTTTTTCTACTATGAGTGATAATCTGTAAAGGTCAAGTGAGTTCTCTCTTGACAGAAGATTCTCGTCCATGTATCCGAAATTCAAAAACATGGATATAATAGGGGGTGTGGTAAGACTGTTGACAGCCTTGCAAAATACAAGATAATATATCTTGTAATACAGCTTGGAAATCTCGCGGCGGAGCTGCCTTGCTTCGTCTGAGGGTGATGTCTGCTGCTTCGGTATTCTGTAACTTTCCATAAGCTGAGTGAAGCGTTCAGCGTCTTCAGCCTCTATTTCGGAGTAAGCGAGAATACGCGGAAGTGATTTCTCAAGCTGGGACCATGCAAATTCTTCATCAAAATCCTCACCTATATCGGTTAATGCGGCAGGGGTATCCTCAATCGCCATGATAAAATCATCCTCCGGCTCCGGTTCAACATAGTCGACATTGATTTCCAGACGGTCTGCCATCTGTGAACATGCATCATTGATGGTTGACAGGAAACGTACGCCATCGTAAATTGAGCCTATAGTAACCGGTAGACTGGCTTTGTAAAATTCGACCGCAGTCTTATTCGATATGGAGGAGAGCGCGTTGAATTTGTCTAATTCCCAACGGGAAATACGGGAATCCGGGCGGTACTCTGCATCGACATCGCGACATTTCATGGTCAGCTCAAGATATGTCTTGATTATATCGGCAATATGCCTGGAATGCATTATGGCAAATATACTGATATTGTCTGCCTGATCATTCAGCACACGCGTTATGTCTGTGGAGGAAGAGACGGTGTATCTTTTCACCATGGTGTCTTCATCTGCGAAATAATTAAACACATACATTCCGTAATAACAGTCGGTTAAGCCGGCTGCTGAGCCGGGACCAAGATAATATGTACCATAGGTTGTCATGCACCTGATTCTGCCCTTGAGGATAATGTAGATTTCATCCACATCATTGCCACGGGTAGTGAGACGTTCACCGGCAGCATACGTCACAACACTGCCTGATATACTGTTATCCATATTTAATCCCCATTCTTAAAAATTATGTACAGTTTCCTGGGAGGTTGATACGGTTCGTAGAAGGTCATGTCTGACGTAACGGATATGTTTTCTTTGAATAATACCAACTGTCTGAAAAAACTGCTGATTTATATAAAATAGTGTAGTATATTCTTGGTTCAATGTCAATAAAATTTACGTTGTCACAGTGACAGAATAGTGTATAATATAAATGTAAAGCGGTTGAAATGAAATAAAGAGTATGCCAAAGGAAATCAAAGGAAGGGAATGCACGATGATAATACATGATAAGAACAACTATATGGATATGATGTACAAGCTTTTAAATGCTCTTGGTTATAAAGATATGAAGAAAAATGCTGAGGATAGTATAGTCAGCATGACAGGCAAGAAGGATGGAAAGACTTATGCGTTTGCATGCAGGTATGATATAGATGCAATAAACGGTTCCGTTATGGAGGAGTTCATAAACGCAGCGAAGAAGCCGGGTGTGGACGTGCTTGTGTTTATGACCAACAGCTCATTTTCCACATCTGCCAAGAAAGCCGGTGATGCAGCAGGTGTTGAATTATGGGATAGGAATTACATAGATAGAATGTCGATAGGCGTGGATGTTGAATATGAAAAGCCTGTAGTAAAGGAAAAGAGCCATCTTAAGCTGTACATTGCTATAGCAGCAGTTGTGGTTGTGGTTCTGATTGCAGCGCTTGCATTGTACTTTTTCCTTCCTATGCCTATGCCAAGGTAAACGGAGCACAGGTGGGACATGGGGTCAGGTACATGTGTCCCCGCCTTTTGGGACACTGTACCTGACCCCGTGTCCCACCGGACACCCATGTCCCATCCCAGTGTCCTGCCCTGTGGGACACTGTACCTGACCCCAGTGTCCCACTTCGCCAGCCGGGTAATCTCATTTATCTAGCCGCATATCCGACTGTATGCGCTTCTTATATTTTTCAGGCTCCTTCGCCATCTTCGCCATAGCTTCAAATGCAAACAGAACCATAGCCTCCTTACAGCATGAGGCATCATTCTTGCCTGTGTCATGCAGAAGGTCATAGTTCGACAGCTGCCATACGAACAGGTCTACAATTGAATAGTTCTCAATAGTGTAGCTGCACAGCAGGTCGTGATGGTCTATATAGTAGAGCAGCTCCTCATAAATATTCTCATTTTCCATGACAAGTGACCAGAATGAGTTGAACCATTCGTCACTGTTTCCTACAAGGTCAGAAAGCTCCTTGACCGCTTCCATAAGTTTGATTTTTCTTGCATCGTAGATAATGTTTGCCATGATATGCCTCGATTCCTGATGAGTGATAATTTTGACTGCTTTCAAAGGAATTATAACACATAAAAATTTTTTGAAATGTTTTTTTTAAAAAAATGAATGAGCTTAAGAAAAACATGAGATATAAGTATAAGCGTATAACAAATATGTAAATTATGTCCCAAAATGTGACAAATGCATAAAAATAAAGTGCTTTTCAGACAAAAATGAGATATAATGTTGGAGATGGTAGACTAATGTCCGTAAAATAATGATTCCGTATTTCCGGATGCTAAAAAAGGAGGTTTATATCATGACAGTTGATACAGAAAATATGCAGGAAAAAAATATAATTTTGTTGAATCTGAGCACAGATAAAAGTAACATAACATACTATAATTATTGTGAGGAAGGAAGAAAATGGGGTTTTTCTACTGTTAATTCCTCAGCATCCGGAACGGAGCTCATTATAAAGAGACTTCATGAGGAAGGAAAACATGTTGACAGGATAATAGCGATGCATACCCCTGAAGCCTGGAATTCATTTTTGCAGTTCAGATATGAAATTCAGAATTTCCTGCAAGCAGATAATGCTGATGAAAAGCTTCCTGAAAATATAAAGATAAAAGCAGGAATAGAGAAGAGACTTGATGATACACTTTCTGATAAAATGCGGCAGCATATCATGAATGTGGTATCAAAGAATGACTCGGATAATATAAAAGACATACAAGATAAATTAAAAGAAGCATACAGCGAAAAAGACAATGCCGAAGAGCTGAAAAAAGAGCTGGAAGATAACAATAAGAACGCCGCTATACGTGACTATATCCGTAAATGCAATTATGAAAAGCTGAGCCATAGAGGGGATATTGAGAATGTTGAATATGTTGATGTCACAGAACAGCCTGAAATAATTCCGATAGAGATAAGCGGCGGTGTGAAATCCAACAAGGAAATTGATTCAGATACAATAGCTGAAGTGCTAGAGAAGCTTAGCATGGAAAATAAATATAAGGTTAATGTCTATATTGACACTCAGGGAGGAAGCCGTGTGGTTGTCAACATGCTCAACGCTATAGTGACAATGACCGATTACTCGACACAGAGCGGCAGCAATTATGGACCTATAAGATACAGAAACAGGTATGCCGTCGATTTCGATGGTAAGAAAATGATAAACGAGATTTATGATGTGACCTCACAGTATTATATCAATGACCTGGTTGCAGGAATGAAGGCATTTATTGATTACGGAAAGGCGGAGCAGCTTGTAAAGTATCTCGACAGGGTCAGTGCCCAGACTGGAAAAGATTATGAAAATGACAGGAGGCTTGTTGAATGTATCCAAGGAGTTGCCGATGCAATCCAGATATGTGATTCAGTGCAGATGGATAAAGCACTGCAGATGCTTGCTGAAGAAATACATGCTGGAAAACCGTACGACAATTCCTATTTCAACATACTTGTGAAGGAGATTGAGAAGGACTATGGAGTTTTGCTCAAGGAGGACAAGACCGTAATCGACTCCATCGAGTGGTGTGCCAGAAAAGGGTTCACGCAGCAGGCTCTCACCTACATTGAGGACAAGGTTCCAGGATTCTTCTGCGAAAAAGTCATAAAAATGAGCAACAATGATAAGGATTTTGTGCGTGATTTAAGAGGCGCCAAAACCTATGAAACTGATTTTTACAGGGTGATGTTTTACAGTGCGCCGGAGAGCTTCCTGAAGGAAAGAAGAAGAAAACTACAGCTGGAGCTGCTGTGTAATATTGTGGAATCCCTTGAAAAAAATAAAAACAATCCGAAGCTGTTAAAAGAATATCTGGATGAGTGTGATGGCGGAAGCATGGATAAGCTTGGCGAAGCAGATACACTGCCTAAGTTTAAAGCCAGGTATCTGCAAAAAGAGTATATGATAGGAACAGTTGGAGGCTGGGAAAAGATATACAGACAGGTGCTTGAATCGGTTGTAGGTTATATGATAGAGCATAAAACAGATAAGAAAAACAATGTAAAAAAATATAACCAGAGCATGTATGCAAATGTCATGAACAGCCTTAAAGCAAAACGGACAGGTGGGAATGCATATTCATACAGCAACATTCCGTACACACCGGATGATTACAATAGCCTGCTCACAGAGCTCAGAAAAAAGCTGGATGATGCCGGGCGGAAGGACAGCGGCATGTCGGACAGCGAATTTATCGACGCATATATAAAGTACAGATGCTATGCTGCAGAGTACGAGAACAATGATGAGGCAAAGGAGAAGGATTTCTGGAGAAGCTATATGCAGTTATGCGGCATAAAGGACAAGCTGAAGCCTGAGCTTGTTCCGAAAGCATTCTACAGGAATGACTCGCTGTGCTATATCGGAGAAAGTTCTTTTAAAATAAAGCAGAATTCAGCTAAGAAGCCATGTGACCATGAGGTACAGTTAGAGAAGATAAGCAAGGCGGATATTAAAGAAATACATGCCTTTATCAAGCTTCAGGAAGCCCTGAAGTATGAGAGAAACAATGCGAATCATGCATCAGAAAAAGGCAACAGGCTGTCACTTAAAAGTATCAACAGGGCGATTGAGCTGTTCGTGAAGATTGCGAGGGATCTCATCGCCGATGAGCCTGAGAACAGGTATGCAGACTGCATAGAGACAGATTTGGATGAAGTGTATTCACAGCAGAAATAAGCAGGAAACGGAGGATGGTTATGAACAGATATTTAATGATTTTGGAAGTGTCAAGAAAGCAGGATTATATTTTTTCTGACAAGAAGCTTATCGAGAATGTAAACCGCTCAAGGGATATAGCTTATGTCACAAGCAGTGAGTTCTTTAAGGAGGCTGCAGGTGATATTTATGATGAGGAGAAGAATTTTGTGTATGCAGGCGGCGGACATACGATAGTGGAGTATGACAATGAGCAGGCTGCGGTTGATTTTGCAAAGAAAGTCACATTGTATGCATTGAATAACTATCATGGCTTGGAGATATTTGTAAAGCGCATAGTGTTCGATGATTCGGATAAGGATGCCGCAAAAGCTTTTGAAAAACTTACACAGGAATTAGAGAAGAAAAAAGCGCTTCGCAGAGAATCAATAAGATGCATAAGCTATGGTGGAATGAGTGAAGTGCCGGATAAGAATAAGCTTGCAAATCTTGGAAATATACGTAACAGGTATAAGGGCTTTTTACCGGCACCGGAAGGCTGTGAGTTCCCGGCTGAATTTGATAAGATAAGCTATGTCGATTCGGAATATGACTACGGTTCCGTAAAGGATAATTTCATTGCGGTAGTTCATATTGATGGAAATGCGATGGGAACAAGGGTGAAGAGGATATATGACAAAGGAGGGGATTATGAGACACTGAAAAAGAGACTGAGAAGCTTCAGTGAAAATATTCAGGAACAATTCGAGGAGACTTTTTCGAAGATGGCTGATGAGGTGTATGGATATGTTAAGGATAAGCTGCACACGAATCCTGCTACCGGAAAGAAGATTTTTCCGCTGAGACCTATTGTGCTTGCCGGAGACGATGTATGCTTTGTTACCGCAGGAAACTTAGGAATTGAGTGTGCAAGAATATTTATGGAAAAGCTGAGCACCAAGTCAAACAGTGAGGATGGCGAAAAATATTCGGCATGTGCAGGTGTGGCTATTGTACATAGAAAATATCCGTTTCATATGGCATATGCGATGTCCGAGCAGCTTTGCAGCAGTGCTAAAAAATGTGGTGTGGAGCTGGAGACAACAGGAAAGCTTTCCCTGATTGACTGGCATATTGAGTACGGTCAGCTAAAGGAGAAGCTCTCAGAGATAAGGGAGGCATATATAACAGATGACGGAATGCATATGGAGTTAAGACCATATGTTGTTGTCAATCCTGAGCCTGACAGAATACATGTCGATGACATACTTATGTACGATTTCTTTAAAACCATGTGCCGACAGATGCAGAATCGTGAAAAGAGCATCTCAAGAGGTAAGCTGAAGGAAATGCGAAACGCCATCAAGCAGGGAATGTTAGAGACGGAATACTATGTAAATAAGAATCAGATAGCAGATATTCTGTATAAGGGCTTCAATTCTGAGTACAGAACCGATGCACAGAAATGGGAAATGTACAAAAAGATTATCGGTAAAGAGGAACAGTTTGATAAGAGCGTATTCCGTGAGGTTTCGCGTGGAAAAAATACAGATAAATATTCAATTTTGTTTGATGCAATGGAAGCGATGGATAACTGTTATTTTTTTGAGGAGGCAAAAGAGAATGGAAAGTAGAATAATTATTGAATATAATATGAGACTTTTGTCGGATACGGTTTTTGGCTCCGGATATAGCATTCCGGGAGGTGCAGATATATCGGTCTGCAAGGATGATGAAGGCTATCCGTATTTAAAAGGTTCTACGATGAAGGGGCTTCTGAGGGAAAGCGCAAGAAACCTGGCAGGCTGGATGGGACTGGATGATAATGTGATAACGGCAATGTTCGGTGCGGAAGGCAGGGATGGAACAATAGATGAACACAGAATCAACCTGACTGCTGCAAGTCTCGTGGACAGACCGGTGCTTCTTGAACAATGCTACTGCGAAAGAGCATTCACACAGCTTGAAAATGGAGTGGTCAAGGAGGGAAGCTTAAGGCTTATTGAGTGTATAAAGGCCGGATTTGTTTTTCGCGGAACCATAGAGTGCTGTGCTTGTGATAAGCAGCTCATTGAGGATGCCCTGAAAGGCATCAAGTGGATGGGAACATTAAGGAACAGAGGTTTCGGACATGTCGACATATCGTGCCATGAGAGAAAGTCCGATGTACACAATGTAGAATTAAAAGGCAATACAATATATTATCGCATTCTTCTTGACAGTCCGGTTATTATGACGGATAAAGCCCGTTCATTTGAGAACACCTACAGGACGGACAGATATATAAAAGGTGCAGCCGTAAGAGGAATGGTGCTTGGCAGAATAGCACAGGCAGTCCCTGAATGGTTTGAGCACAATAAGAAGGAACTTCTCTCGGACAAGACAAGATTTTTTAATGCACTTGCATATATGGGTGGTGTGACGCTTCCGCCAATTAAAGGCTTCTATGAGATGAAGGATGGCAGTGGCTTCCAGACTGTCCTTAGGGATGGCAACATAACACCCGGAGCCAAAAGAGCATCTCTGGGAGACGCGTGTACAATAAAGAACAATGTAGCAGAATGCCATAATGTCAGAATCGAGCAGGCTGCCAGAATTAAAAGAGCACTTGGAAATGCTGATGAAGAGAAGGTTATGTTCCAGAATCAGTATATCGAAGCAGGTCAGGAGTTCGAGGGTTACATAAGTACACAGAGTCCTGAGGCTGCACAGAAGATAGCGGATGCCCTTAATGGCACTTTGTGGCTTGGTGCAGACAGGTACGAAGGCTATGGCAAATGTCATGTGACAGTGCTTAAGGACTGTGATTACCCTTTGTGGATTGACAGCTATGGCTATGGTGAGGATGATGAGACGCAGGAAGAATTGTATATGCTTGCAATGTCACCGTTCACAATGCTTGATGATATGGGTGAGCCGGTAGGAATAGATACTGTGCAGCTGAAGAAGCTGCTCGGACTTGATGAGGCTGCCGGGCTGGAAATAGAACTGTGCAGCACATCCGTTTCAGACTATGGTGGCTACAACAGAACCTGGAAATGTCAGCTCCCACTTATGAGAATGTATGATATGGGAAGCATATTTAAAATTAGGATTACAGGTGGAAAAGTGGATGCACGCAGAATACGCGAACTTGAGAAAGAAGGAATCGGTGTAAGGCGTGCGGAAGGTTATGGAAATATACTTTTTATGAGAAATGAACTGTTTGAAGCCGTGAAAGGCAGGACAGGCTATATCGCTGATGAGCACTCTGACAGGAAAAAAGCCGATGCCGATAATTCATATTATAGACGCAGCAGATATGAATATATAATGAAAACGGCTTACGAAGTGCTCGGCGATGGTGCAGTGAAAAAGCCATCAAAAAGTCAGCTGGGTGATATTCAGGGCAGGCTGGAAAAGCTTGGAAATGAGATTAGAAACAACAGGATAAATTCCGAAGGGTTTATGGAAGAACTGGAAAAGTATTTTGGCGGCAGAAGGTCACGAAGAAACTCTTTTGACGGAAAATTTGATGAAGTGTTTAAACTGTGCAACAATGTGATGAACGGAGATATGGATGCCAAGCTTGGATTTAAGACTGTCACGGAGCGTGTTGAACTCTTGTGTGAGATTTTCGATTACAGTCGCAAATATAGGGAGGTGAAGTAATATGGCAGTTTTTGATTATGCGATGATTTATAAAGTAGAGGCAGAGTGCACATCACCTCTTCACACAGGCGACAGTCTTGCACTGACAGAAGAGATTCTGCTTAGAAGTGACGGCAAAGCCATTATACAGGGAAACTCACTTGCAGGTGCAATGAAAGAATATGCAAGAAATAATTTCCCTGACAGCTATATGAGACTGTTTGGCGGCGATGTGAAGAGAGAGGACAGAAGAGAGACAGAAATGGTGGAAGGCCATCTTATCATTTCTGATGGTGTGTTTGACGATGCGAGAGTGCAGCTAAGACCAAGAGTCAGGATAAATTCAGCGACAGGGGCAGCGATGGATGGTGGCAAGTATGATATAAAGCATATTGCGGCAGGCAATGTTTTTGAGTTTACCATAACCTGGCTTGGAAACAAGGATGGCGATGCATCAGGTAAGGGCGTGAACGAAGATGCAAAGGTTATCGAGCAGATACTCTCGGCGATGAACAATGGACTTATACGCCTTGGTGCATATAAAACATCGGGTTATGGCAAAGTGAGCCTTACAGTAAGCCGTGAATGTTTCGATATGAAAAATGCCGGTGAAAGGCAGGCCTGGCTCAATAATGAATTTAAGGGAAGCAGGCTCGAGCTTGCATCTGGTACGGCTGCACCTGAGGGTATGGATGTAGAGATAGTTGTGAAAGGAAGAATGCCGTCTGCTCTTGTAAAAGCAGGTTCGGATTCTGATAAGGAATACGAGAAAACCGATGGCAATAAGGGAGCGGCCGGACTCACTCATAATATTATTGAGGATTATGAATATAAGACAGCAGGCAGCACAGGGAAAGTGCAGAAATACGCAGTTATACCTGGTAGTTCGATAAAGGGTGTAGTCAGAAACAGGGTTAATATGATTGCCGGCTGGTATTCCGGAAATAAACATTCAGACAGCATCGGAAAACTTCCCGATATGATGTTTGGAAGTGCTGATAATGGCGATGGCGGCAGTAAGGGGTGCATATATTTTGACGAGCTGAAAATACATCACTGTGAAAAGGTAAATACCAAGGTTGTCAGCAGAATAAGAATCAACAAGTTTACAGGCGGAGTTATGGGCGGTGCACTCGTGAACGAGGAAATTATCGGGGATGAGGTTGAGCTTCATATACATATGCCTGAAAAACCGCAGATGTGTGCACTTTTGATGTATGCTTTGAGAGACTTAGGACTCGGACTGTATAATATAGGAAGCGGCCAGTCGATTGGAAGAGGCTATGTTGATGTCGATGAGATTTCTGTGAAGGTGGGCAGCCGCAAGGCAGAACTTAGGTTTGACAAGGACAGGAATGTGAGCGGCACAGATGAGAGTGGTCTGCTTGCACAGTGGATAGAAGCTTTGGAGGTGTGAGATTATGGCGTATAGAATTATTGACGTAGATAAGGCAGCAGCCGATGCACTGAAAAAACCATTTGCTGTTATACTTGAAATGAGTTCGGTGTATTCAGGCAGTACCAGACAGGACTGGAAACTGAGCGATGAACTTCTGGAGGCACATTTTTTTGATGAGGATGAGGAGATAAGGATATTCAATAGTGACGGCGAGATGAAGGCAGTGTGTATATATGAAAGTCCGGACGAGGTGAGCAGTACGAAGATATGCCGTATTGATGGAAGCAAGGATGAGGTGGTTATAAAACAGATACTTGCTGCGGATAATGATGGACAGTATTCGATAAGGTCCATGAGGATGGCGGAAATCAGGAACGGAGGTGTCAGATAATGGCAGATAATTCAGCAGAACTTCATGCTCCATATAATTTTGTCGGCTTTGGAAATAAGGTGATAGTAAGATATGACGATGTGAAGAGTCTTCCAAAGCATGATGTTATTGACAGTAACCTTAAGTCAGGTGAGATTCATTATAGCCTGAAGGCTGTCACACCGGTATTTGTCGCCGACGGTGGTAACTCACCACAGTTCTATAGAGGAATTTCAGGAAAATATGAGATTCCCGGCTCGACAATCAGGGGACTTATCAGACAGAACACCCATATCCTCGGAATGGGACTTATGAGAATTGGCGAGGACATCGAAGATTACACACTCTTTTACAGGGATGTGGGCAATAAAAATAGTGAGGTCGGAGAGAAATATAAGGCACTTATCGGTCTTAAAAATGGTGAGAGGATACCGTATAAGGTCAAAGCAGGTTACATCGAGTGCAGAGGAGGAAAATATTATATAGTAGAGTCAGAAAATGGCTTTTACAGATTGTCCAGGAAAAATTCCTCCATAAGCAATATATATCCGTATGGTGAAGTGCCTCCTGCCGAAGTGAAGACAGTGTGGTATACATTGAAGAATGACTGGGTTGAAAAGCTTGCCGCTGAACAGCCGACCGACAGAAATTTCAGTAAAGGCCTGCTTTTTTCAACAGGAAAGCCTGTCAAAGGTAAGGACGGTAAGATTAATAGCTTATATGTTTTTACGGAAAAGAAAAACGAGGAAGGAGAGCAGATTTCAATCGAGGATATTTCTAATTACAGGAAGGACCTTGAGTTCAGAAAAAAAGCCCTGAAATCCAACAGGAATGATAAGAATACAGATTTCTGGCAGCTTCCCGGTGAGGGAGAATATAAGCCTGTATTTTATTTCAGGGAGCAGGGACATACCTACTTCGGAATGTCGTTGTTCCTGAGAGTTATGTACGATGAGAGCATTGCACACGGGCTTCCGCAGGTACATAAGGATTACAATAACCTTGATGATGAGAATATAGTTCTTGATTATGTGTATTCTATTTTTGGCTTCACACATGGCAAGGAAGCATACCGCTCAAGAGTATCTTTTTCCAACGCTGAGATTGTAAATGATGTGAAGCATCAGGCTGAGATTGATATGGTACAAGGCGAGCCAAGACCTAGCTTCTATCCGGCATATCTCAAGTCTGTGGACGGTAAGCCTGGCAATTATCTTGACAGCAATTTCAAGCTTGCCGGCTACAAGCAGTACTGGATGAAGCAGGCAGAAAAGCCGGAGATTACCGGTAAAAATAATAATGAGGTCCCAAAGATGTCACCGCTTCCGGCAGGAACACAGTTCAGAGGTGTTGTGAGATTTAAGAATCTCACGGAGGATGAGCTCGGACTTGTACTGTGGGCAATGAGACTTGAAAAAGACTGCTATCAGTCCATTGGAAAAGGGAAGCCTTACGGATATGGCTGTATGAAGCTCGAGATTGAAGGCATAAAAGAATATAATCCTGATGAACTCTACGGAGCAGGCTCTTTGTTTGGCAAGAATCTGAAGATTGACAAGGAGAATGTGGATAGATATATTGATATCTATAAAAATTATGCATCTGAGAAGCTTGCTCAGGGTGAGAAGAAGAGCCGCAGGATAGATAAATTGTCAAACATTATGGATTTTATGTTTATGCATAGTATTATTGATGATAAGAGTGTTGATAGTTCGTATATGACTCTTGGAGAGTATGGGAATAAGAGAATTGTATTAAAAACTGCACATGATTTCCGAATTGAGAAAGAAAAGGAAGGGTCAAAGGAAAAAATAGAGGCTGGTGGACTGGACCTTACAGCACTTGCAGGCATGATGCAGGGAAGAAATAAGAAGAAAACAAAATAAAACCGGATAATGCATTCTAAAGTGCTGGTTCAGAAGATTAAAAGGGGAAATTATAATGAAAAAATTTATAACATTTGTATCATTACAGAGGAATATCGGCGAGGCGGGGTTGTCTAACTACCGCTATCAGCCTGTGGGCAATTCACTGCTTCAGATGGATAAGGATACGAGCTATCCGATTGTATCTGTTATAAATGGCTATGCTGACAAGGGTGAGACAATCAAGGTGTATGCAGTGATATCCAATCCTGACTATACACAGGAGAATTATAAGGTGCTCTGCAGCCAGGTGGATGAAGTGTGCAAAAGCAAGGGCGTTGAATGTGCCGGCGGTGTCGAGAAGATAATTATTCCTTCCGGACAGACAGTCGATGAGCACATAGCGGCCTTTCTGAAAATGATTGATTACTTCGAGGACGATGATGAGATATTTGCATGCCTGACATTTGGTACCAAGGTCAATTCGATAGCGATGATGATGGCGGTGCAGTATGCCTACAGAATTAAGAAGAATGCTTCGATAGGCTGCCTTGTCTATGGTGAGATAAACAGGGCTGCCACACCGGTAAGTGCCAGAATATATGATGTGACAGCCCTTATTCAGATGGATGAGATTGTGAGGATGCTTGCCGACAGGAGGATTCAGAACCCTGAAAAGTTTTTGCGTATGATTACATCGGACGAGGAGGAGCCAAATGGTTGAACTCAGGCTTAACGGAAAATATTCAGCTCAGGAAAAAAAGGAGCTGGAGATAGAAATGGATCAAAAAGCCTTAGAATGGTATGCACTGGATGAGAAGACGGACGGTGCACGAAGGAGAAGCTTGTGGAATGATATTTTTACACTTGCTATGTGCAGGTACAGCTTAACCGATAGTAAAAAAAATGAACTGGAGGAGGATCCATGCATTCTGGAGGATAAAATACTCGATATGATAGTCTATACTATGAATAAATACGATCCTTCAAAGGGAAAGCTGTCGCATTTTATGTCGATGGTCGAACGCTATAGGAAGATAGATAGTTATAACGAGACTCACAGCAGCAAGAATGGATATATATCCAAGGAGCTGTCGTATGACCAGGAGATTGAGAACGATGAAGGGGACAATATCCCGATGGTTGACACATTTGCGTCCGATGAAAGAGTGGAAGATATTGTCGTTTCCGGCGATAATACAGCCAGCATGGTTGAAGAGTTGTTCACACTTGTGTACGGAGTTATGTCAGGGATGAAGAAGCATGAGACACCAAGGTGCAGATGGTTCAGAATATTTTACACGGAGAATATCACTGACCTGTTGAATAAGTACAGTGAACAGTGTCAGGATGTGGAAGTGCGCCATGAGAGGGATGTCATGAGAACCTTAAACATTGATTACCTCGATTTCTATATGTCCGAGCCGTGCGAATGTATTGATGACATCAAGAACTTCGGATTAAAACTGTACGATGACATCCTCGATGAGGTCGACGAGAAACGAAAGAGCAAAATGATAGAAATGCCACTTGGAAAGAACCCGATAGTGTCCCTTACATATCTCAACAAGACATACGGCAAGAAAGAACTGGCTTCTAACAGGAGCAATTTCAGGAATAAATATATAACTGAGTTTAAGGAGCTGTTAGGTTATGCTGACTAAGTACACAATCAAACTGAGAAGCAATGGCGGATATGAAGTTACGAGTGAGATGGCGTACAGGCTGTATGCTATGCTCCTGTCGAAGGCGGCTCCGGAGTTCGGTGAATATGTGCATCAGTGCGATACCACACCGGTCAGCCAGAGCCTCACCATTGATGAGGATATGGAAGAAATCTACTGGAATGTCAGCTTTCTCAATGATACCGCGATACAGCAGCTCTCTCCCATCCTTGATGATATGACACTGTGCTGTCTTAACGGTGGAGTATCGTTCGATATTGTCGATAAAAAGGTTGAGACTATCGACAGTGTGGAGGACTTGCTCGAGCAGTGCAAGGACTGGAAAAAAATAAGGCTCACATTCGACACTCCGACAGCTTTCAAGAGCCATGGACAGTACGTGAATATCCCGACACCGGAGCTGATAGTACACAGCCTTATCAAATCATGGAACGGCTGCATTCTAGAGTGTTCCATTGAGGACGAGGATGGCGAGGGTGAAAAGAGCATAGCAGGCGGTCTGGAATTCGAACATTTCAGACTGTTTGATGCCGCCTACAGGCTTAAGAAAAACAGGATACCAGGTTTTAAGGGCGCCATAATCATTCACAACCACCTGACAGGCTTTCACTCGGAGCTCGTCGGTGCACTGCTAAAATATGCCTCTTTCTCCGGAATAGGAATCAAAACAACGCTGGGAATGGGAAGTGTCAGAGTGGAAAAGATATTATAGCCACAGATTACAATAGAATAATGCAAACAAAAAAGTCTTTATCTAAGTGCTATGTAGTGGATTGGCACAAGGATAAAGACTTTTTTGCTTGTACAGACCCCGTGAGGGGCGTGAGTTGCAACTTTAAATATTATTACAATAGATGATAAGTTAGAAGTTACAGTCCCCGTGAGGGGCGTGAGTTGCAACTTCAAGTGTGTGCATGATAGCGTAAGCTACGACAGGTTACAGTCCCCGTGAGGGGCGTGAGTTGCAACATCAAGTTATCTCTCTAAGGATATGCAGGTAGAAGTTACAGTCCCCGTGAGGGGCGTGAGTTGCAACCTGGAATGCCAGATCAGTTTCTTAAAGCAAATGCTTGTTACAGTCCCCGTGAGGGGCGTGAGTTGCAACTTGGGGTACTGTGCGTTGTGATGGCGCTTATCGGTGTTACAGTCCCCGTGAGGGGCGTGAGTTGCAACTGCAAATATGCCGGAATATACCATGAATGCATATATTCTTTTGTGTTGTATTGGAGGTATTCCGTCTCGCCTTATTATATTGTAGTGCAAAGTGCATAAAAATTCAATAGCTAATTGCGGATTTTTGCATTGGCGAGCTGCCTAACCTCCTGTTTTTGCCATGTAAATTAATCCTTTTTTATTAGGTTAGGAAAAAATGAATGGGAGTAAAAAATGTATGAGTAATAAGTATAGAACAAAACAAATATGGAGGAATTTTTTATGAAGAAAATATTATGGATTTCAAGACATGTGATGACTAACGAGCAGACAGAGGGGCTGAGAAAGCTGTATGGTGAGTTTGAAGTGGAAAATTATGATGGGACGGTGGAGAGCATTGGACAGTTGAAGGAACAGATTGAGAGATGCGATGTGATTGCTGCTGTGCTTCCGGCACTTCTGCTCAGTGAGCTAGTTAAGATTGCAGATGGAAAGCCGGTACTGCAGGCTGTGTCGGGAAGAGTAAGGACGGGAAAGGAAGTGCAGGTGAGAGATGGAGTGTTCGAGGAGACGTATGAGTTCAGGCATTTGTACTGGCAGGAGATTGAGAAGATGGAGATGGAGGTGGTGAACCATTGCTGAGTGAAGAGACTGGTAACAAAACGGATTGAATGAAAGGAGCCGAACCACAAATGAAACAATTGATGAATACCTTGTATATTACAAATGACAATGTCAGTGCAAAGGTGAAAAGACAGGCTTTTGAATTTCAGACGGGTGATGAAAATAGTATAGTGCATATACCGTTTCATGAAATAGAGAAAATATTGGTCTTTGGAAAAGCTGATTTTGATGAAAGTATGTATTCAAAATGTGCAGAGCTTGGTATTGGTCTGTATTTTTTGACGGCAGGCGGAAAGCTGAGATACAGGATTGCCGGGCGAACCAAGGGAAATGTACTTGTGAGGAAAAGACAGTATATTTTATCTGAGCATAATGAGGGCGTTATAATAGTTTCCGCTATGATTAGTGGTAAGATAAGAAACAGTATCAATTTAATTCGACGATTTGTTGGCAATCATCCGGAAATTGAGGATATAAAAGTGCAGAATGCACTTAAGAAACTTGATGGCATTAACCAGAAAGTCATTCTGTGTGGAGATATTGATGAATTGCGTGGGTTGGAGGGGAGTGCTGGGCATATATACTATGATATTTTTGACAAATTGATTCTTGTTCCTGATGAGAGGATGCATTTTAATGGCAGAAATCGAAGACCTCCGAAGGATTGCTGTAATGCACTGCTATCGTATGTTTATACAATGCTGATGGTGGATTGTATCAGTGCGATTGAGAGCTCGGGGCTTGATCCGTATGTTGGATTCATGCATGCAGACAGGTCGGGTAAGCCTTCGCTGGCTCTTGATATGATGGAGGAGATGCGACCGGCACTGGCGGATAAATTTGTTTTAAAGCTTATAAACCTAAGGCAGATAAATGCCGGCATGTTTGAGGAGAATGAAGATGGCATTCTCCTGAATAAGGAAGGTCGCAATATTGTTTTTAAGGAGTGGAATAAGATGAAACAGGAGATGGTGAGCATTGGCAATATTGAAGACACAATTCCATTGGGATTGATTCCGTTTGTTCAGGCACAGCAGCTTAACCGTCTTATGCGTGGCGAGACTACTCTATACATTCCTATATGCAGGAGATGAGAAAGGAGGGATGCTTTATGAAGGTTGTTATTGTATATGATATATCTACCGTTGACGCGAGGGGGAGAAACCGCTTGAACCGTGTCAGGCGTGTTTGCATGAAGTGGGGCATTCCGGTGCAGAAGTCCGTATATGAATGCAACATTGACAATACTCAGTTGTCTGAACTTGCAAAGACTCTCAATGATATTATAAGACAGGACATAGATGCGGTAAGGTTCTATATTCTGGGAAATAATTATAACAATAGAATTCTTTCCTTTGGCAGACAGAATATGACAGCACAGATGTTAGGATTTGTACTGTGAGATTCACAAAAAGAAAAGCTTTCACTTACTATGTCGGTGAATTTATTTACACCGTAGATAAGTGAAAGCTTTTTTTGATGTTACAGACCCGTGAGGGGCGTGAGTTGCAGCTTGAGTGAAGCAAAGAAAAGAGAGCTTACAATAGTTACAGTCCCCGTGAGGGGCGTGAGTTGCAGCCGGCAGGCTCCGATTTTGCTTTTCTCAAGGAAGAGTTACAGTCCCCGCGAGGGGCGTGAGTTGCAGCTTGTTATTGCAAGAGGATTATATTTTTCCTTGTTACAGTCCCCGCGAGGGGCGTGAGTTGCAGCTGCAAATATGCCGGAATATACCGTGAATGCATATATTTTTTTGTGTTGTATTAGCGGTATTTCGTCTCACCTTTTTATATTGTAGTGCAAAGTGCATAAAAGTTCAATAGCTAATTGCGGATTTTTGCATTTGCGAGCTGCCTGACCTGCCTTTTTTGATGGTAAATTATGGATCATTTCTTGTAGGTTAGGAATCTGGTGGAGCTGTATACTTTATTATGCTTCCTGCCAAATAAAGCATTGGCAGCATTATCCTAACGCATTCGAGGAAAAACAAAACAGCTCCAAATGCCTGATTTACAAGCATCTGGAGCCGTTAAAGCCAATGCAGTCGAAGGGAGTTGAACCCTCATGGACGTAAGTCCACATGAACCTGAATCATGCGCGTGTGCCAATTTCGCCACGACTGCATATATATGTTGAACAGAATGGCTCTGTTCAGTGAAAGCTTCTATATAATACCATCTGTATTGTGAATTTGTCAAGTCTTTAATTGCAAGAGTGAGATGCAAAATTGTGTATTTTGTATGAAAAGAATATTTTTTGAAAAAAATTTAAAAAATTTAAAAAAGTACTTGCAATCTAAAAAAATATGTGGTAACATACAACATGTCGCTGAGAGATACAGCGTCACACATACTAAGCAGTCGTGGCGGAATTGGCATACGCGCTAGACTAAGGATCTAGTCCATATTGCTTGGGTGCGGGTTCAAGTCCCGCCGACTGCACTACATTGAGACCTCGGGATTTATCCCGGGGTTTTTGTTTTATACATTATAAATTGCTGCATTGACATGCATGAAAGACGTGTCAGTGCAGCAATTTTTTTTATTAATTTTTATAAAAAAAATGAACGGCGAGATATCCAGACTGAGTAATAAGTATAACAGACAATAGAACCGGTGAACACCGGGGCACTTTTATCATTTGCAAAACAGTTCTGAAAGGGGGTTACGCACATGTTAGCAGTGTTGATAGTCATACAGATGATAAAAAATTTTCAAGAAAAAATGAACGGAGCACAGTTTCAGCTGAGTAATAAGTAAAGGAACAAAAAAACAATACACAATCCAATGGAGGAAAAATTTATGAGAGTATTATCAGAGAGAAACAATGGCGGCAGAGCTGAGTCGCTTGGCTGGATACTTGCAAATGAGTTCGCGAAGGAAGGGGGTGCGGCCTAGGGAATATACTTCTGATAGAACATGAAACTTTTAACAACACAATAAACATTTAATTTAAGAAGGGACTTTTAATTATGAAGAGAGATATTTACGAAGCATTACAGAATGACATTATGAATTCCGAGATCAGCGAGGAGAGTAAGAACCAGATATTTAAGAACATTATGAAGTTAAAGGACCAGAAGATTAACATTATGATTACCGGAGCAACCGGCTGTGGCAAGAGCTCTACAATAAATGCCATGTTTGATACGGAGGTTGCCAAGGTTGGTGTAGGAGTGGATCCTGAGACGATGGATATTGAGAAGTATGAGCTGGACAACCTTGTGCTGTGGGACACCCCGGGTCTTGGCGACGGCAAGGAGGCAGACAACAGACACGCCAGGAACATTATTAAAAAGCTTTCCGAGCTGGATAAGGATGGCAAGGCGTTGATTGACCTCGTTCTGGTTATCATAGACGGCGGAAGCCGTAATATGGGTACCGACTACGAGCTTATCAACAATGTTATAATACCTAATCTCGGCAAGGATAAGGAAAAGAGGATGCTCGTGGCGATTAACCAGGCGGATATGGCGATGAAGGGGCGTAACTGGGATTACGAGAAAAATATGCCTAACGAGCAGCTCAAGGAGTTCCTTGATAATAAAGCTGCGTCTGTGAAGGCTAGAATCTACGAAGCGACCGGTGTCAACGTGGAGCCGATATATTACAGTGCCGGGTATATGGATGAGGATGGAAACCAGAGCAAGCCGTACAATCTGTCCAAGCTCCTGTATTACATAGTCAATGCTACACCTTCTGAGAAGAGAGTAGTTTATGTGAATAATATCAGGCAGGATGCAGAGATGTGGGGTACTGATGATGGAATAATTGCCTATGGGGAGGAAATAAGAAGTGGTCTGTTCGAGTCCGTCAGGGACGGCATTATGGGCGGTGCAGACATCGGCGAAGAGCTAGGCAGCATTTTTGGTGGTGTAGGACGGACAGCCGGGAAGATTATAGGTGGTATCATAGGCGGCGTTGTCGGCTTTATCGGAGGCATTTTCGGATTTTAGAGGAGGGATATTATGAAGAATCTGTACAGGATAGATGACATTGAAAGAAATTTAAGAATTGCAAGGTTTAGTCCGCTTGATGTGCTTGTTGTTGGTGGAACGGGGGCTGGAAAGTCCTCCACCATCAATGCATTGTTTCAGAGTGAGGTTGCCGCAGTCGGCCGTGGCTGTGAACCTGAGACAATGCACATCAATGCGTCAAAATTGAATGATTTCTTCCGTCTGTGGGACAGCCCGGGGCTTGGCGACAGTGTGGAAAATGACAGGAAGTATTCTAAGGAGCTGGTTGATATTCTGTGCAGGGATTATTGTCTGGATAACAGAAGGTATGGACTTATCGATATGGTTGTAGTTATTCTTGATGGCTCCGGCAGGGACATGGGCACAGCGTATAAGCTGCTTAACGAGGTTATTGTGCCTAATTTTCAGGCAGACAGGATATTTGTTGCAATCAACCAGGCTGACCTGGCTATGAAGGGAAGGCACTGGATGGAGTCTGCCAACTGTCCTGATGCAGTTCTCGATGATTTTCTGAGACAGAAGGCAGATTCAGTATGCAGCAGAATCGCCGAAGCTACAGGCGTGAGAGTCAGGAGACCTGTGTGTTATTCGGCTGAGAAGGGATATAATGTCGGAAAGTTTCTTGATATGATTATAGACAATATGCCAAAGGAGAGGAGGAAGCTTGTGGCATAAAAATGAATTTTGTTCACAGAATTATAACGATTACACTTCTTGTATTTTATATTCGCCTGTTGTATAATTATCCTAATAACGCTGCGCGCAGGCGCAGAAATTAGGAGGTCGCAATGGGCGAATTTTTTTCAGAATGGATTGTAAAGAGAAAGACACCGCAGAACGTGAAGATAATACAGACACTTCTCGTTATTGTATGCGTGCTTTCGTGCGGACTGCTGCCGATTCCGTATGTAGGAATACTGGCAGTTGCTCTTATTATTTTCCTCAGTTATCTCTATTTTAAGAATAATGATGTTGAGTGGGAATATGCTCTTGTCGAGAAGACGATGTACATTGATAAGATTATGAAGAAGTCTAAGAGAAAGAGAATGGGTGAGTATGACCTTACAAAGACCGAGGTTATGGCTCCGGAGGGTTCTTCGTATATAAAGGAGTATGACAACAGGAATCTGAAGTGTACCGATTTTTCATCCCTTATCCCGGAGAACAAGAAGTATGTGCTTATCATCATGGATGGCAATGAGATGGTCAAGCTTGTACTTGAGCCGGATGAGAGAATGTTAAAGGAGCTGAGGGACATTATTCCGAGACAGTTACATATCGATTAATCGGAAGACCGCTCTAAGACATTGCATTTTGTGAAATTAAATGTTGTGTATGAAGTATAAGGAAATATAGAAGTTTCAAAATAATGTTTTTGAATTTAAAAATGTCATGTTGACATTTGAAAGTGGATTTGCTACTATTGATAAAATTATACAAATTAAGAAAGCGAGGATAATGAAATGGGTAAGATTATTGGCGATGGCATTACTTTTGATGATGTGTTGCTGGTACCACAGTATTCGGAAGTTACACCGAATATGGTTGATTTATCAACTAACCTTACAAAGAAGATTAGACTTAATGTTCCTATTATGAGTGCCGGAATGGATACGGTTACCGAGCACAGAATGGCGATTGCGATGGCAAGACAGGGCGGAATCGGTATCATTCACAAGAATATGTCCATAGAGGCGCAGGCTGAGGAAGTTGATAAGGTTAAGCGCTCCGAGCACGGAGTTATTACTGACCCATTTTATTTATCACCTGAACATACACTCCGTGATGCGGATGAGCTTATGGCTAAGTTCCGTATCTCCGGTGTTCCTATCACAGAGGGAAGAAAGTTAGTTGGTATCATCACTAATCGTGACCTCAAGTTCGAGCAGGATTTTGACAAGAAGATTCGCGAGTGCATGACAAGCGAGGGTCTTGTAACAGCCAAGGAAGGAACTACACTTGAGGAGGCTAAGCAGATTCTTGCCAAGGCTCGTAAGGAGAAGCTTCCTATTGTAGATGATGATTTCAATCTCAAGGGTCTTATAACAATCAAGGATATTGAGAAGCAGATTAAGTATCCTTTATCAGCTAAGGACGAGCAGGGAAGACTTCTCTGTGGAGCTGCAGTCGGTATCACCAAGAATATAATGGAGAGAGTTGACGCTCTTGTTGAAGCTAAGGTTGACTGTATAGTCATCGATTCAGCTCATGGTCATTCCAAGAATATCATCGATACACTTAAGATGGTTAAGGCTAAGTATCCTGAGCTTCAGGTTATCGCCGGCAACATTGCTACAGGTGCCGCTGCGAAGGCTCTCATTGAGGCCGGTGTCGATGCGGTTAAGGTTGGTATCGGACCGGGTTCTATCTGTACAACAAGAGTTGTTGCAGGTATCGGTGTTCCTCAGATATCAGCAGTTATGGATGTATATGAGGTTGCCAAGCAGTATGGTATTCCTGTTATCGCAGACGGCGGTATCAAGTTCTCGGGAGACATAACTAAGGCTATCGCAGCCGGAGCAGATGTATGTATGATGGGAAGCATGTTCGCAGGCTGTGACGAGGCTCCGGGAGACTTTGAGTTATTCCAGGGCCGTAAGTACAAGGTATACCGTGGCATGGGCTCTATCGCAGCCATGGAGAACGGAAGCAAGGACAGATACTTCCAGACAGACGCTAAGAAGCTTGTTCCGGAAGGCGTTGAGGGACGAGTTGCATATAAGGGACTTCTTGAGGATACGGTATTCCAGCTTATGGGCGGTCTTCGTTCAGGAATGGGTTACTGTGGAGCACCTACTATTCCATATCTCAAGGAGAACGGACAGTTCGTTAAGATTTCTGCCGCTTCACTCAAGGAGAGCCATCCACATGATATCCATATCACGAAGGAAGCTCCTAACTACAGCGTAGACCAGTAGGAGATATACTGAATATTTACAGTATGAATGAACTTCAAGGAGTACCTGAATGAAAAAAGGTATGTTGATTTTATCAGGAGTATTAGGGCTGTCATTGATAGCCCTGGTGCTCCTGATTATGGTATATATAGGAAAAAATGAAATTGCCCGAAATAATAGTGGAAGCGATGGAACTGAACAGACGGCGGAGCATACGGATGAGCAGGAGAGCAGCACCAGAGCCGCAGTTACACTTGTGACACTTCCGAAGGAGATAGAGCTTCCGGATTGGGCTGAGGAGTTCAAGACTACGATAATGGAGGATTATCTTCCGGTCAATGAATACTCAAGACCCGGTAAGGAGCTTAAGAAGGTCAATGCTGTGGTGATTCACTACGTTGGTAATCCGGGCACAACGGCAGCTCAGAACAGGAGCTACTTCGAGAACATCATTGAGACCGGGGAAGCGTATGTCAGCAGCCATTTTATCGTCGGACTTGAGGGTGAGATTATCCAGTGCGTTCCGCTTGACGAGATTTCCTATGCCTCCAATGAGCGCAATGATGACACTATAGCAGTCGAGTCATGCCATCCGGATGAGACAGGAGCATATAATAAGGCGACATACGAATCGCTTGTGAAGCTCACAGCGTATCTTTGTATACTCTATAATCTTAACCCGGATAAGGATGTCATAAGACATTATGATGTTACAGGTAAGGAATGTCCGAAGTATTTCGTTGACTATGAGAATGAGTGGAATCTGTTCAAGGCGCAGGTCAAGAGACAGATGAGTGAGAAATAGACAGGGGTTGGGACAGGGGTCAGGTCCGTGTCCCAGTTATGGGACACAGTGACCTGACCCCT